>Ga0315913_1004010_pt1 | contig 17764 bp, 16 predicted proteins | sample MpolsnodulesMG_FD_207736 | JGI IMG/M metagenome (GOLD analysis project Ga0315913, IMG submission 207736) | Medicago polymorpha root nodule microbial communities from Los Angeles, California, United States - small nodules | ecosystem: Host-associated > Plants > Roots > Nodule | place: USA... | reverse complement strand
TTTTCTACACTTATCCTTATTTATTAATTTTGTTAGGTCTGCAACAACTTAACCTAATAATTTCCCTCCCATTTGCTGTATTAGGTTAATAGTAATTTAACCTAACAAATTCCATCTAAAAAATGCATCGCACCAATTTCATTCCTATCCTCTTACCTCTTTTTTGACAATATTTCTACACTTATCCTTATTTATTAATTTTGTTAGGTTTGTAGCAACTTAACCTAATATTTTCTCTCCCATTTGCTTTATTAGGTTAGCAGTAATTTAACCTAACGAAGACAATTTCCTTTGCATGTATCATTTGCAATGACAATTAACAAAAGTCAAGGGCAGTCGCTTAAACATGTTGGTGTTTATCTACCAACACCTGTATTTTCTCACGGACAATTGCATGTTGCTGTTTCAAGAGTTACATCCAAAGAAGGACTAAAGATATTGATCACTGATGAAGATGGTGAAGATACCAACGTAACGTCTAACGTCGTATATGAGGAAGTATTTCGCAATGTGTGATGAAACTACATGCCAATATACAAAAAATTTCATATTTCTTTTACCGAATTATTGATAGGATTGCCGGATTTTCTTTTATAATATTTTCAGATTTCATACATTTTATGAAGTGTTTTATTTTGTCTACTATTGATTATCACGTGTTATTTTTTTCACCGTTACCAATTATATATTGCATTGTATTATTCGTGTGTCAATCCCTTTACAATAAACCCGTGCGGAGCACGGGTCAAAAATCTAGTTAATTTTGTTAAGTCTGCAGCAACTTAACCTAATTTTTCCCCTCTACTAATCCCTTATTAGGTTTGCAACAACTCTATCCTAAAATTTTGGCTCTAAATTTGCATCATATATGTTTTTCATTTCTCTCTCTAATAAACGTGAATATTTTTCAAAGCAAAAATTTAATAGATATCTTAATCCTTATCCTTATTTATTAATTTTATTAAGTCTGCAGCAACTTAACCTAATTTTTCTCTCCATTAATCCCTTATTAGGTCTGCAACAACTTAACATATTGTTTCTGTAGATTTTTTTTTACAAGTTGTTTTATACTTATTTAATACGTTTACAAACAGAATACTCTAATTTCCATGCAATTTCGGCTACCCTAAATAATTTGTTAGGAACCATGAACTGCATTAATTTTTGATGTTTAACTATAAAAGTAATAAATAAAATTAACCCGTGCAACAATATAATTTTGTATTCTTTTTATCTTTTTTCTTTATAATTTTGTTTATTATCATTTGATTGTAATATTGTATCTTTAATAATCTAATTTGCGTTTATTGATCGACCCATAATCTTACGGGTTAAAAATTATTTATTGGTCTCTATTATAGTCGAGAAGACTCGCGCGTCGGGTCAAATGTGTAGTTAAGTTTGGATTTAAACTCGAGATAAATCCGAGTAAATTTATTTAGTTATTGCTTACACATAAAACAAAGAAAACGCAATAATCAATGATCCTAGATTTAAGAACAGAAACAAACGACACGAACTAGTTTCCTTTTCTTGTTCTTACGTTTCTCTCTCTGTGTATGTCTCTCTCTCTCTCTCCATAAGAATTAAGAACACACCAAGAACACATACAACACAACCAAGAACAATAATCTGAGTTTTTTTTTTATCTGCACCCAGTTCTTATCTTTAACAATAATTTTTGCTTAAAATTTGATACTGCATCCTTTGAGCTATTATTGCATTGTTTTGAATATTTTTAACTCCAATCTTCTTGCTTTACCAAATTATCGTTTATCTAGTATTTTATATGGTTAATGATTTAATGATTGATATTAAGTTGGAATATTTTTATTTTTTTTGAAACTGAATAATTTGTGAGACCAATCTCATTTAAAGTATATGTAACATTTAATTGAGGTCAATATTTATTTAATTGCATTAATGGATTTGGTTTATGTGGACAGTGATTTTCCACCGCTTCTGCTTTATCAGTGGATTGTTGTTTCTCTGATCTTTGAAGAATTCAGTCATGGCTGCCAATTTCTGGACATCATCTCATTAGTATGTTTAATTTTTCTTCTTCCTTTTTTGTGTTATAATTTGGAATTCTTATTCATCTGGTGTTGTGTGAATTTTGCAGCAAGCATCTTTTGGATCAAGAAGATGTGGATATGGTGAATCCAGTTGATAAAGAAAAGGGTGTCACACTTGAGGATTTTAAGCTCATCAAGATGCATATGTCCAATTGTATGTATTCTCACTTTTATCTATATGCATATCTTCAATTTCGATGTTTGGATAGAGGGTTTTGGAGGGTGAAATTTATATGTTTGAATTAAGCAATTTAACTTTTTTTACTAGTGTAGTAAGTAGTAAGGCTCGTGCAAAACTGTGTACTTTCTGTTGCGAAAAAAAAAGTCCCGGGGTGAAAGTGAAACGCCACGTGGCTGTACATAGGAAGTCAATATTTGTCAAATATCGCCCACGGTGGATTGCGCGGTAGATTTTTTTGACAACTGCCATGGTAAATTTGTGAAGGATGACGCTATGGCGGTTTATTGGCTTCTGCCATGGTCCGGCATTTGCAATCGATGACAGTTTAATATCTCGCATCGCAGGGCGAGTGTCATTTGCAATCAATAACACTGCAAAATCTCCCAAAGCAGGCCATATGTCATTTGAAAACTGTGTTTTCTTACTACGATTAGATACACCTGCGACATCTCACTGTGTATCCAGCTGTGATAGCAGACTGCATTGGCTCTTATGAGGCCGCAACAGGCATAGGGAATTTTTTATGCTTTTCTTTTCTTAATGTCTGGACTTAGAAATTCAAAACTTCATGAAAGTAAATCACTAGGGAATCTAGTATTGTTGTCTTTCATTTGCCATAAAGTGATTCTTAGTATTTAACTTTGCTGAGTTCCCTCCTTTTCTTTTCTTGCTTGTGCAGATATTTTGAAATTGGCTCAACAAGTAAAAGTGAGGCAAAGGTGTGAATTGTATTTCTTGAATATGTGCAACTTTGTTCCTTTGTGTTTGTGATCTATCATATCCTAATATTGGGGAGTTACAAAATATACATTTGGTTACTAGCGAAAGATTTGTATATTGGTTTGACTTTTTTGGCTTAAAATGTATGTTGTCACAATGCCTGAATTGCAGTCTTTGAGACCAAAAGTCCTTTGAGACACGGAATATGAAGTTATTTGTAGAATTCAGGCTTTTATCTATGTTTATTGGAAGTTGGTTATTTATGCAACATTGGGATATTATATTGATTCTTGCAAATTTGACTAGATGAAACTCATTAGATTTAAATGACAATCATTCAAATTTGTAAAGGAACTATAACATTCATATCCTCATTAATAATAATGGTTGAGTTGAGGATCTTGAGTAATCCTTTTGTCCCCCATAGATATGCATATATGAACGTGTAAAAGAGTTGAACTTTTCTTAAATTTTCTGGTAAAAAAGTGATATATATTTTCATCATCTTGCCAAAACTTTAAGATCTTTTGTCTATTACTTTAATTGTTATGGCACCATCTAATATGTCGGTCAATCTTTTAGGGTTGTTGCTACTGCAGTTACATACATGAGGCGTGTTTACACAAGGTATGTGTTATAACCTTGTTACTTGTTAGTCTGTGGTAGAGGGAATATTCCTGAGATCATAAGAACTTCTTGTTTTAGTTTTTAGATGGAGGATAGTTTGTATGTTCTATGCTGTATTTATGAAGTTTTGAGTCAGTATTGTTGCCAGTTTAAAGTTCATAAATTGCTCTTTCGTTTCGTGCCTCTATAGAAATAACAGAAGACAATATGCATAATCAAATGAGTATTTTACATTGTATTTATAAGCATAAAACTTACGTTTTGAATCTGAATTTTGAAATTGGAAAAGTAACAAGTTGACCTTTGTCATAAAAATTGAAAATTTTATTAAAAATTGAATCTGAATCAGAGGACATCCCTTGTGTTTTTTCGATGCTGTTCTCATTATTGACTCTTAGAAATTGAATCTATATGCTTGTCTTGTTTGGATGTCCTGGCTGTCCTCCAATTCATAATAATACTATCTTCATCTGACCTTGGAAATAGTACGTGCTTAATAAATAAACTAAACTTAACAAATATCATCTCATCTAAGAGTTTTCTTCATTTCTTTTGTTATAAGGAAGAGTATGACAGAATATGATCCACGCCTTGTAGCTCCTGCATGCCTGTACCTTGCATCAAAAGCAGAAGAAAGCACAGTGCAAGCTAGGCTGCTTGTATTTTATATTAAGAAATTATGTAAGCTGTTAGTCAGCCTTATAAATTTGCTTTATTTTTCCTCTTGTTAACTTCTGATCTTAAAAGAACTATTTGTTTTCAAAGTTGTTTCTTGCCAGTATATTTCCTTTTTGTTCTGAAAGCACAATTTCGCATGCAGATGCTGATGATAAGTATAGATACGAAATCAAGGACATACTTGAAATGGAGATGAAGATTTTAGAAGCATTGAACTATTACCTGGTTGTATTCCACCCCTACCGCTCCCTCTCCGGGTAAGGACAAATTTCACAAATACCCCTTTACTTTGACCTTGCTAGACATACAGTATCTATGTCTTGTTTCAGTCACATTCTATTTAATATTTAGCTATTATTTGTATGGCAAACTCCAGTTCAGAATTTCCTTTTATTTAATTTAATATTTAGCTATAATTCATGTGGCTGCAATCTATTTTACTCTAATATTTAGTATTTAATTCTATTTAAGGTAAGTGAAGTGAGAGACGCAATGATGTCCACTTATATGGCCAACTCATTCATATTTTTATCATGAAATTTCATTTGCAAAATTTAGCATTTCCATAAACTATTTGGTTGGCGAACTCATCAGATTTTAAATATCAAAGACAAGGTTACAATTAAGAATATGCATTACAGGACAGTATACATAATACCACCAAGATTTCATGGCAACTATGGTGAGCTGGTTCAACCTTTAGTTAGGAGCCTCCCATAGCACCTTACCAAGGCCTAAGGGAAACCCTGCTTTTTGCCAACATTATCAAAAGACCAACATTATCATTTTGCTTTACAATCAACCGTTCAACAACAGTAATAACAATCAAGTCTCTGATAGATTCTGGTAATTCTAAGAATATAGATACTGAATAAAGACACTGTTTATTGACGTCTTTGTGTGGTAATTTCCGCTGAGGCAATTACAAACAGAAGGGAAATATGAAAACTGAATTACAAAGGCAGAATTTAACTTCTAGAAAACCAACTTTAAGCTCTAGGAATTAGAGAGCCTAGTATCTAACCAACACAATAACAACCAAATGACAGACATGATGCCATCCTTAAACTACATTGGGCTTCCACCTCATATTAACATTCTTAATAGGAGGCCTGCTAACAGTCTTTTGCCACTGGATAGGGTCAGCTACATGTCGTCAACCTTTCTGGTGAAATTCTATGATTTGGTTGTCTTGCTGGTGTTAGAGGTGGATAGCACTTGGGTGACATTGTGGTTGGTGACATTGGTGACACTGGCCAACCACAATATTACAAGTGTACAAAAAAACAAAAAAACCTTGTGAAAGAGAGAGAGAAGAAAGCCACTTGTGACATTGTAGTTGGCCAATGTCACCAACCACAATGTCACCCAAGTGCTACCCGTTAGGGGTCAGTGTGATCATTCTCTTTCACATAACCATATCATTTTGTATGTTGAAGCCAATATAGATGAATTTTAAAACAGGATTTCTACCTAATATCAAACGCAAATTTGTTAGATGAATATATAATAAACATTTTAGCCAATTAGCTCCTATCTATATCAAATGCTGTTAATGTCTCGAATGGTCCTTCATTTTTTTCATTAAGATTACATTTATTTATAATTTCTCACTTACTCTAATTATAATTCTCCAGGTTGCTTCAGGATGCAGGTCTGAATGATCTAAGCATGACGCAACTAACTTGGTAAGAATCTGTGTTGAACAGATGAGAACAGTTTTCGAATACGTTTTCGTTTCATTTTTTCCCATTTTATAATTCTCCAGTTATCTCCTCGTCCCACTTTATTATAATATATGCCTTGTACGTAACTTTTGTTCTGCAATTTCTACTTGACCATATATGCCCGGCATTATATTATCCTTTATTTATTGAAAAGAAACAGATAAATTATCTTTTTGTTGGAGGATCAGAAACCAATACCAGTACCTTGCACTTCTTTTTTCTCTGGTTGAATTATTTTCTCTAAAGGAAAGGGGGAAAATATACAATACATGTTCTCATGTTTGTTTGGATTTTCTAAATTAGTATGCACGTAGGTGACATTCTTTCTTATTTGAATGCTTTTAGAGTTAGAGTTTTGGTGTATCTAAAATGGTTAGGACAACTCCTGTATACTCAAGCATTACCCTCTTTCCGTACATCAATAGAGTTTTTAACGTTGATTCTTGAGATATTACACAATTATCATGCTGTTAAATTATACTTTTGCATATAAACCATGTATTTTTGTTGCATAAGGCTGAAACACTTCTGACCCAGTATCTTTTTATGAAATTTAACTGCTGCAAGTTTCATGGATGTATTTTTTCTTTTAGATATTTGTTTATATAAATAATTTCAACCACACTTTTGTACTCATCATTTTTTGAAACACAGTCCTTCCCACTCACCATGTCATAAACTTTTGTCTTCCAATTTAAACGGGGAACAAGCTTGGCCCATGTAACACCATTGGGTAGTACGTACATGTGTCTGAGACATCATGGTAACCTTTTGGGAACCTTCAGATTCTATTGATTTTGTTCCAGCTCCTTCCAAAGCATTTGTGATTTCCTTCATTTTATATTAAAGAGCAATCAAAGAACCCAGTGGCATGGTTAAATTACTGTCCTTTGAAATACAGTCCTTCCCAAGGGACAAAAGTGATTGTCTGATAGTAGACCATCATAATCAGCAAGCGTCAAATCACCAGAGATTAGTTACATGCTTCCATCATAACTAGTCTGTTTCGTACTTGTGCCTCTGATCTCATCGAAAACAATAATGTTGAAGTGCTTTCTGCTCACCCACCACAACTTCCCAGTAGGACAGTATACTAGACTAGCCACCCACCACCTTGATGTCGCTTTCAGCAAGCATGCACATTCCCTTTGGCTGGAAAAATATTGTCGAGGGGTACAAGTCTGGCGGCTTTGTCGGCAGAAGTGGAACCCAAAACATTGTAGAGCATATCAAGTTTTGGAACAGAGGCGACACACACACTTGAAGGATTTGCAGAGTGGGACGATGATAGTATATCAAAACAATCGGGCTCAAATTTAGGCGTGTCTTTTTCTTTTGATATACTATCATCATCTTTCTCTCCAAATCCCATGATTAGAGCCAAGGAAAATGATTTCCAATCTCAACCTAGGTCCTTCTGGCACCAAGATTAAAACCACAACATGACTAAGCCTTCTGACCTTATTAGATGAATGAATTTTCTGCTCCTGGATGGGGTCGTCCCCCACAAATTTTGGCTTCCCTTTGTTTACGAACCAATTGTTTGATTCATCCATCTTAAACACCGGCTCTCCGTTGAAGATCCGGCATGTCTGACCAATTGGTAGGAAGTCAAATTAAGAAAGAACAGAAAAGTTGTGTTATTGTTTTAAAAGATAAACTATTACAGAATAATCCTTGTAATATCAGGGAAAACCTCCGATGAGAAGAGATAGTTCTCCCTCTGTCCGACCTCTAAGGTTATAATTGAATAAGATCAAGGATACCCTCTCTCTCTTCACATCCTCTTATAACAGAATGTGTCACAGACTTTGTTAACATCGCCATTAAGCTCCATTTTATTAACATCGCCATTAATCATGATTTTCTGTGCCATCTTGCAAATGCTGTTTGGCATTGTAGTTTCTATTATATAATTGGTTTTGTTGAATTCCAACAGGGGGCTTGTAAATGACACATACAAGATGGACCTAATGCTGGTACATCCACCACATCTGATTGCTTTAGCTTGCATATACATTGCTAGTGTACTCAGGGAGAAAGATACCACTGTCTGGTATGAAGAACTTCGTGTTGATATGAATGTGGTGAGTATTCGACTGGGTTAAATATACTTTTAGTCCCTATGAAATATTCTCTTATCGAGTTTAGTCTCTACAAAAATTCCATACATGTTTAGTCCCCCATTTGGTGATTCTGGTGAAAGTTTTCATCTGTATCTAGCCCTTGAAATCATCAAATGAAGACTAAACATGAATGATTTTTTTTTTGGTAGCGATCAAACTTGATAGAAGAGTATTTTATTATGATGATGAATTGCAATTTAAAACTTGAATCGCCGTAGCCTGCTAGTGGCAGTTGCAAAAGTTGGCCTCAGACAGAATAACTGGACAAAATCGTAAAGTGAAAGAAAATTAATAGATTCAAATCTACATGTTCGGATGAAGATCGTAAACAAGTTTTCTAAATGAACAAATCAAGACTATACACTAGTTTTTTATATATCGAAAACTTTGGTTAGATATATAATGTATGATATTGCTGAAAAACACTAAGATGTAAAACATAGTGATGGTAGGTATCCTGTTTGGGACTAAGTCCAACAAATGTGATGTTGAGTAGGGGAGTTGGTTACATTTTATGATATGCCAATCCGTGTGGCCCAGGGTTTAGCAGTGGCTCCTCCATAGTCACCTGTCGTCGGTCACCTTTGGTTGCCGTTAGAGGAAATGGTAAACGAATCACCATGGGAGGATGCTTTGGCTCCCGGAGTTCCGAGTCTGCGGAAGGAAGAACACATAATGCAAAAGATCCAGATGATGCATCAACTGAGCATGCAACCACCGCCACTGGAGCCACCAAACACTAGTCTATTTCCGACATTGGTTGCTACCGCCCATGCAATTGTGAATGGATTCATTTCAGCGAAGCCGTCTTGTGTACTCACAAGAGTTCCATATCACCGTTGCTATTGTTGGAATGGTTCTAGAAAAATTTGAAGCAAAATCAGTTTTCTTTGAGTTGTCTCTCAGTCTTGATCTAATGAGCCAGCCCAAACTGAGACTACCTTTGGCGGCATACAAAAGAAATTATTATGGATGCCACTATGGCCTCATATGTTTTTTTTTTCTTTTTTTTTTCAAGAACTACGGCCTCATTTCAATTGATGGTGTGGCTATATTGGACTCAGCAGGAATTGCATATGCATTTGCAGCAAAGAATAGATATCAGATCGAGTTGGATTCCAAGCAAGAGTTGATTGGTCTTGGTGAATACTCCCCTTCGTATAGTTGGTGTTCCCTTCTAACAAACTAACCACATAAGCAAATGTAACCAGCTCCCCTATTGATCACATTTGTTGAGCTTAGGCCCAAACTCAATCCCTAACATAAGATCTGTTAGGATAAATAGCTTAATTAAGCACTTCTGCGTTGCTTGCTTGTTGCTCGTGGTTCCTTTGTCTGTTATTCATCTGTTTTGAGTTATTTATAAACTTATTCATAACTGCGTAACCATATATTCATAATTTATAAGTTCATAAATAACTCAAAATAGAGGAACAACAGACAGAGGAACCACAAGCAACTGGCAAGAAACAGAGAAGTGAAGTGAGGAGGCCGCATTGCAGAGAGAATAACGAGGCAGCGTCCAGTGGCAGAGGAATCACGCCAGGAAGAATGAAAACGTTTCAATATTCCATTTTTTTGTTTTAAATTTAAAACCCGTGTTTTTCCAAAACTCAAACCGAATCCATGCCAAATTTAAAAAAAAACAGGTTTGTATTTTTGCTGAAAACCCATCAATATTAGGAAAATTTCACGGCGATTCAGCTCGCGATCTCTGTGATCCTAGCGATTTTCCAGCAATCCTGCAACTCAGGATCCCACATGTATTGTCAAACGGATGGCGCTTCAAAGATCGTGGGATCGTGCGATCACGTTAAGTGACATGCGATCCAACCAACACTGGTTGGGAGTATATTTGCAACAAGCTGTGTGGCTTCTCTGTTGCCTAGCATATAATAGAATGGCTGAAATCAATGTCTTTGGTGGCGCCTTTCTCTTGATATTTTTAGAATGGTACAATATTGTTAGAATTAAGAATCTGCAGTGAGACTATCTGGAAACTTGGTTGTCACTATAGTAATTTTACCACTCTGCATGCTATAAAAAATACTAAGTTATGGTAGATGTCAAAAATGCATTGTTGAATTTTGCTGTCTCACTATGTTACAGTCACTTAAATGTAAGTAAATTTTCTGCATAGGGTGCACTAGTTTCTATTCATTTGTTTGATAAAGAAAACAAATTGTATTCTAAGGTAATTTTGTTTTTGTTTTTTGGCAGATTAAAAACATATCAATGGAGATACTTGATTTTTATGAAAACAACAGAATGTTCACTGATGAGAGAATCAATGCTGCTCTCCAGAAGCTATGATCTTGATCCCCTAAAAGTGTCAACATGGAATATTTGGAACTTGAATGAAATTATTTGCTATAGTGGCTTGTCTGAATGAAGTAAAGAAAAGAAAATTTATTTATTTATTATCAATGTTATGTTATACATTAAAACGCTTTGTAATCATTATCAATAGTATGTACACATAATATTGGCTATTGGGGGTCAACCAATGTATTATTAAGAGCTAAATGAATTGGAAAAAAAGTGATACTTGATGAGGAAAACAAGGTTCCCACCTAGTTAATCTTTGTTCTCACTTAATCAAGTCAGTTCTTTCTTACGGGATATAAGGTTGGCTTGGTAGCTGGGGTTGGAGAGTTAAAGAGTGAAGTGATAAAGATGTCGAGAATTTGAACCTCATTCTGATCATATAATACTAACATACTAACATTTGTTGTTTACAAAAAAAAACACAATTCTTTCAATGTTTTTGTCGCCTCAGATGAAATTATACGCCGCCTCTTCCCTATATTAGTTGAAGGAAATAGACATGAGGTCCAAGTAGGTTTGGTCCTCCTATTGGCTTCTTCAAGTTTAGTTAGGGCAACCTTTGGAAGCCTCATCAAAGATAGCTATGAATGTGTTTATTAGTGGCTTTCACCTCTGTTTAAGTATTTTTGCAACCTAGTAGGGGAGGAACTCTAGGGCATCCTTCTTGGTATAAGGCTTACCAAATAATTCTGCTCTTTACCCAAAAGTTTTTGCTCATTCTCAACTGAATTGACCAAAATACCCCTACACATGTTAACTCACACTGCATGAGTTAACTGACACAAAGATTTACTCTAGCGTGAGTTAACTCACACGGGCATTTTGGTATTTTCAGTTGGGAATGAGCAAATTGTGTTGGGTAAAGAGCAGAATTCCTTACCAAAAGCATGAAGTTGTCTCCATTTATCTTTAAAATGGTCTCTTTGGTGGTGGTTCAAATGACAAATAGCTAGATTTGATAGGCACACATACCATTCTACTAAGACCAGTTCCAATTGTATTGTTCCAATGGTATTGTTTACAATGTAAATAATCTTTTTTTTTTGACAAAAAATGTCATACTAAATTTCATATATGGTATTAATAAATACATATATAATTTTTGAAGATTTATTTTTTCGGTATTTAGAGTGGTGACCCAAGAAGTACTGCATCAAAAGGCATTGAAAACCGTTTTTACTTAAAAAAAACATTTTAATTATTGACATTAGGTTATGTCATTTCGCTGTGTCAAGCTTTGTTTTTTTACCTCATATATATGAGCGTTATTGTTTTCTTCACTCAGTTATCACTCTCATATTCTTCTCATTTTTATCAAAAAACTTTTTTTTTCTCGAAAACAAACATTTTAATTAGTGACATTAGGTTGTGTCATTGCGCGGTGTCAAGTTTTGTTTTCTACCTCTTATATATGAGTGTTATTGCTTTCTTCACACAGCTATCACTCTCATATATTCTTCTCGTTTTTATCAAAGTTACATTGTGCCGTTCTCGATTCATCGATGGTGTCTAAGATCGCAACTTCTGCCTCTAGACCTAGAGTTTGTTTTCGTTTTCATTCTCCTACTTTTGATCTCTTGCTTTCTTTAATTCCTTTTCATTTTAGTTTTTCATTTATATGGTAACAATTTTTCAAAATTAAACTCAAACGATTGCACATTATTTTGTTTATGATCAGATCGAGAAGAGTAGTAACCAAAAAATTCATTCTTCCGGTTGTTGGTGTAAATCGTGCATTTGTTTTTTCGTTATGTATTAGTGATATTTTATTTCATGGACAGGAACAACAGGGAGAGGCGACGATTGAAGATCCTCAAATCTTGATGAACAAGATAAAATTGTTCAGAGAAAAGATCCAAAAGGATCGGATGGAAACAGTTCAAGTGAGTTCAATTGGGTAGCCGATTATCTAAAATGATCTACTTTTGTGCTATGATGATGTTTGTTAGAGATTTTTTTCGACGTAAATCGAGGGAGACCAAGTTGATCTACTGGTGACATTTATATACTTAGTGCTAAGTTAGCTTGTTTCTTTCGAATTATTGTTGGAGTTCCTCTTTATGTTTTGGCCGACAATTGAAAAATTCTAAAGCTGAGAACAATCTGTCAAAATTAAATCATGTTACAAGTTGGTTATTAGGGTTTCATGACGAACTCTTCCATTTTCTTGTTTTTAACATTAGTGGTATTTTGGCGGAGGGACTTTATTATTTCTTGTTCGAATTTATTTCCCCTAGTTCTATATGCAACATGGATTAGGGTTCTTTTTGTTAATCTTGTTTAGCTTTGATTTAATCTTCAATATATTTTCTCAGAAGAAACTTCAGATAAATGAGAAGAATCTCCAATGTGAACTTTCCAAGGTCATGACAACAGTGTCAAGATATAACTCATCAATAACTGGGAAGGATAATGTTCAAACACATTCATTAAAAATTGACCATCCATTGGAGATGTACAATGGTTTCCCACAAGGTTTGGGAAATAAATGCCTTCATGTTGTTCATGATGTATCATTTAAGAATACTTATGGATTACAACGTGTTCAAAAGATACCTCATTATACATCATGGATACACTTGTTTAGGTAAGTCTTACTTTCAAATTTTAAAGATCTAAAAATCCTATAAAAATACACGTTTATTCTTTTATTCCACTTTCAAGTATACATTTAATGCTAAATATATTGATCAATGCATGTGTCTTTTTTTTTTTTTTTTTTGTGTGTATTCATTGTTTTATTAAAATCTTTCACACAAAACAGAAATGAGAGAATGACGAAAGCTGATGCCTTTTCTGCAAGACGAAACATATATTACGATCAACATGCAGGTGAAACAATGATATGCAGTGATACCGATGAAGAGGTCCAAGAGGAGAAAGAAGTTAAACGTGACTTTTCTTACGGTGAAGACAAACTTTTATGGTAAATCAAAATTCACATGTTACTATACTTAAATTTAAAAGATATATTTATTTGTAAATAAATATAAAATAACAATAAGAGCTAGGTTCATAGTTGCAATATTTGTTGTTATAATTTAATTTATATGAATCTTCAATTGAACACAAAATTTAAACTCATTGTGTGTGCATCATTTTTACCCTTCATTCAAATGCTTTAAGTTTCTTGTGTTTTTTTTAATACCGCAATTTAACTGTTGAATATATTAGGATGACATTTAAAGAGTACGGTTTAACCAATGAAGTGTTGAGTATCGTTCAAAGCTATATTGGAGGTACCACCGCAGAAATTGAGGTAAAATTTAATAATATAGGGACATAATAATAATACTCTCTCTCTCTCTTTCTTATGATGAGAAACAGAATTGTTTATTTCTTTGTTTAAAAAATTCTTTATTTCTCTAGTCCTTTTTTTCAAAAGAAATATTGATCTTTTTCAAATCTATTAAATCCTAAAGTTCATATGTGTCATTTTTTTTGTGGAAGGAAAATATTATTATAAGTAAGTTGGTTGAAGTATGAGTAATTAATAAAGTTATTCGTAGAATTAATTTAAATTCTTAGAAATATATATTAAATGAAATCAACATCTTTCCTTAGTCATGATGAATTGTAGTTTTGTTTCTTATAAATTGCACTAACCAAGTTATATCATATTAACCTCAATCATTTTTTTTTTATGCAGGAGAGGTATAAATATCTCAAAGAAAAGAGCATGCTTTCTAAAAATTCAAGAGAAAATGCATCTAATTCTGGCCTATGTTTGGATAAAAGTTTGAGTGAGGCTTTAAGTACTTTTGATCACTTTTTCTGTCGTCGTTGCTTGGTAAATACTAAAATACTACTATCTTTTCAGAATTATTGTCATAGCCATTATGTTTACAGTAATGTACACACATTTTTTGTGCACCTTAGATTAATCACATTGAAAAATATGATTGATTCAGTCGAGTAGATATTAATTCAATTTACGGTTGAAATTATGGTTAATTCAGTCAAATGAATTAACCACAACTTTCAACGTGGGTTGAATCAATAATTTAGTGTCTGTTTGGTAAGATATAAAACTGATCTTATGACTTATAACTTATATGTTCGTATGATAAAAAAAAACTCGTTTGACAACTGCCATTTTTATACGAGCTTATAATTCATTTTCATGAGCTTATAACAGTTTTTGAGATTAAAAATTATGACTTTTTATCTCTATTTTACTCTTGCAATCTTAATTGAAAAATAGATATTAATTAAATGCAATTTTTTTATGTCATTTCATATTTTTAAGTTAATTTAACCGTTAATTCTATCAAACACTGCAAATTCAATCATTTAACTTATTCCTTATCAGCTATAAACTACCTTAAAAATCATCCGTCATAAGTTAACTTATCAACTACCTGCTATTTTTTTTTATCAAGGAGAGCCTTACTCAACTTAATTAACTATATTTTTACACTTGTTTAATCGAGTATTGCATGTATATGAAAAAAAATGAGTGTCTATGAAACATTATTATTGTGTTTAATATCAAATATCTTGGGTGTTTACACTTTTTTAATTTTCTTCAACAGATCTTTGATTGTCCTCTGCACGGATGTTCTCAACCATTAATATATTCTGTAAGGAGAAATTTTCTACATTTGTTTCTTGTAATTTGTGTTTCTATTAGTAAATTAATATATATATTTACTTTGTAGAGGGAAAAGCAACCAATTTGGCAACCAGAAGGTGAAAGGGAAGTATGTGGAGATCATTGTTACCTTAAGGTATTATTCTTCTCATTTGTTTGAGAATAATACGTTCTTTGTTTTGATTTCAAATTTAAAAAATCATCCCTTCAAAAAAAATTATATATGTTCTAAATTTTTTAGGGTTAATTATATTTTTATCCATATAAATATTCTAACTTTTCATTTTAGTTTCTATATTTTTTTTTCCGATTTTTGATCCGCTAAAATTTTTGCGTTGCCCTTTTTTGTCTTTGTTTTTAAGTTAACTTATATGTATTATTCAAAATTTTTAATTTTTTTCCACTATTAAGTTTATTACTTTATAGAATTCTTATGTGTTTGACACTTAAAATTTCATATTTAATTCATGTTTTGTTAGAATTCTATTTTTTTAAGAGAGATTTTTATAATATTCTAAACTTTCTGCAAAAATTCATTCAAAATCTTGGTGATAAAGTATTTATGAGTATGGACCCCAAATGGATTATTGCTTTTGAAATTTTTAATTGTTTGTGAGACTAGCTAATACTAAAAATCAAAATTCAATTTCCATCTCTAAGATAAGTTTTTTTTAATATATTATATTTTAGTAATTATTTAATGATGTTTGCTTTCCAATTTGTTTTGGATGAATGATTCTATATTTATTATTTGCAGTTAAAGGATGTCAATATCTCATCAGAAGGTTCAACTTCAGGGTCTTTTTCGGATAATGAAATTCAAACAATGGAGAATGTAGAAGAGATATTGGCACCCTCTAATTCAAAGGAAATCACTGATAAAATAGAATTGATGCGTTTATCCAACTCAATGGAAGGGCAAGATGTTAAGATGCATAATATCACAGAATGGAAACCTTTGGAGAAAGATATATGTTTAAAGGGAATAGAGATGTTTGGAAAAAACAGGTATCAATCTTTATTAATTTTTCACATCACACTTAGTAGTACTTAATTTGTTGTTAAGTATTATTTGAAAATTTAAATTATTTTGAATTTTTTTTTGAATGATAACAACTTTTGCAAATGTGATGGATTGATTTGTCACCTTATAACGAAGACATTAGATTCCATGTGATTGATTGCCAACATTCATGCAGTCGATGATTGCATAACTGTCTCATTGAGATTGGGTAGTTCAGATTTTAAACAGATTTTGATTTTCTTTAAAAATTAAAATTATTGTGCCTGAGATACGAACCGTTTGATCTCGATCAGATGGTGACGTAGTTACTAACTGTGTGAGTGCGTACAATTAGTGATAACAAGGAATCTCGATCCTATAGTGAACTCATTTGAGAATTTCATATTGAATGAGATATGAAATGAACAATACCACCTAAATCCTTAAATATAAGACTCATTGAGTAAAAAGTTGGTCATGGTATTAAATTTATTGAAAATTGAAATTGTCTCCAAATTTCACCTTTTTAGAAAAGTAAATTGGTCAATATTTTCGTCATAATATTTATCACAGATTACAAACAAATATGTACTTAATTAGAAGTTTGTTGGGAAAAATTAGAAAAATGTTCTATATTTAGTGAGAAAGGTAGTATTTACAAGCGAGAGATATCACCCCTCTTATAAGTAAATTCTATAGGTTTGAATTAAGTATAACTCAAACTCTAAGGTGGTGGTAGATTTACAACTCTTGTCCCTAATGAAGTGTGTTCTACATGAGAATGGTGTGTTGAGAGTCTCACATTAGATGAGACATATTTTGAACAATTCTTTACGGTTGTGAGGCATCCCTAACTTGGATATCAATTTTGTAGTTGAGTTAGATTCAACCCAACTCCTAAAACTTTATATTATATATGATTTAATTTAATTTTTATGAGCATATTAAATTCTCTTCTTTCGTTGAAAGCATTGAACAATTTTTCAATAAATATTTTTATCAGGCTTCTGCTTATATATTTGTAAATTATTCTTGTTTTTTTTTTTTAAAGAATTAAGTTCTAACATAGTACTTAGCGGAGTTTGACATTATGACCTCAAGGAACGAAGTTTAAATCTCACCAATGGCTGTTATAAAATAGTCCTTAATACCACTCTTATTAATAATATTTTAATCTCTAACAATATTTTAAACAAAAAATATACGTCGGATCATGGTGATCCAACATCTGTAGTATAATGAAGCAATTTTGAAAATGTTTAGATTTGTAATCTCTTTATATAGTTGATTATCTTAATTGTGATAAATATTCACAACAAAGTAAAACTAAAGGATAAAGCTAAGTAAATTCACTTGTTATGAGTATCATGTTTGCTTTATGTAGTTGAACCATTTTATATGTTTTATCTCATATGTAACTCATGATATGCAGTTGTCTTATATGTCGGAACTTACTTGCTGGCTTCAAGACGTGCATGGAAATAGGCAGATACATGCATGAAGAGATGCCAAATGGATCTATAGATGAAAATGGAACATTTGTTGCACAATACAATGTGAGTATTACAAACATTCATTTTCCTAGCTTCTACGTTGCTTTTATATAGTCTTCAATTGGGTATTTTTACAACAACTTTTCAATTATTGTGATCATACTTTTTAGGATTTTTTTTATGAAGATATGATGAATAGTTTGTAGGATGTG
>Ga0315913_1004006_pt1 | contig 17773 bp, 10 predicted proteins | sample MpolsnodulesMG_FD_207736 | JGI IMG/M metagenome (GOLD analysis project Ga0315913, IMG submission 207736) | Medicago polymorpha root nodule microbial communities from Los Angeles, California, United States - small nodules | ecosystem: Host-associated > Plants > Roots > Nodule | place: USA... | reverse complement strand
TGAAAATGTTGCTAATTATGCATAGACTTCCGTGAATTGGTTTGAAAAAAAAATGATTCACAAAAAATTTACGGAAAGAAAAATTGGTTCGAGTAAAATTCATAGGAAGAAAAAAAATTGTTAAGAAATGAAAAGGATATAGAAATGTAAATATAAAATGGAAAAGGAAATTTGACGGACTATTGAATACATCTTTTTTTATTTTAATTAGTTACCATATTTATCACTTTAATTAAAGTAAAATAAGTGAAATCTGTTCATTAATTACTCTTTAACCAGTGCCCCGGGACACCGGTTAGCAACACCCATAATAAAGACAACCGAATGTGTTGAAATATGTATATTAATTAGCGTGTTCTTGATATTATTCATAAAGAAAGCATTACTTATTTACAAATGTTTTGACATATTAGTTAGACACACAAAATTAAATATCAATTTATTATTCTAATAATATATATTTTTGAATACTTTTTTCTTTTTACCTTTTTTCAAATGTGTGTGCCCTCAAATCAAGATCAAATTCTTAATGACCAACCAAGTATTTTCGGATGGGAAATGCCAAGAAACACAATGTGAAAATTCTATCTTGCAAATTATGATTTTTTTTATTTTTCTTGATAAATATTAGCGCAGCAATTGTTTCTTAAAACAATCAAAATAATGGATGAATTAGAGAGAGAAAAAAGTGTTGGAAGTTTTTTATATTTTTATTGATTGATGAAAATAGAGGGTCATTTAGTAACTAATAAACAAACTTTTAAAGTAAATCTAATTATTAAAACTAACTTTACTATAATGATTATGGATTAACCATCTAATAATAAGTACTTACTACTCTCTCCGGTCCTATTTATAAGAAAAATTTGACTTTTTAGATACATTAAGTAATTGATGTATCTTGTCTAGAATATAGACCAAATACATCATTTATACAATTAATCAAAAAAGTCAAATGTTTCTTATAAATAAGACCGATGAAAATATTATTTTTTTGGTAGTATAAATACTTACCGTTATTAAATCATTAACATATATCTTAACAACACACATTCTGATAGATTAAATAGTTCCATTTCGGTCCATCATTTGTTTTTAAATATTCAAACCATGGAATATCAAATCATTCCATTCCACTTCATTCTACCAAACAACCTAAACGATCAGCCTAAACAAACGCAATAATCAAATGCAGGAGGGTCGAAATTCATCAGAGAAATACATTTACCTCCGTTACACCATTTACCTAATGGTGACAAAAAAGTATATAGTCATGATACAAGAAAAAAAGTATTGGATAAGGAAGCTGCTCTTAATGATGTTATCTAGTGATTGCATATATAAAATGGTTGTCAAGGTTATATTTTACCATATGAAAGTTGCTCTAAACTACGAATTAATGATAGAAACTTATAACAGAGATGGGAAAAGATTGTTAATAGTGATTGAACAATTCTTTCCCCACTTTGCCTTTGTTATTTCAGAAAAATGGAACCTCAAAAGAGGATATATTTGTCAAAAGATTTGGGTTGCATGCAAAATGTAGTAAAAATATTTATCAAACCTGTCTAAAATAACAAATCACACGAATGTGTATAAGATTATCACAACATATAAATCATGTAAGAACTCAACAACTCACTTTTCTTTCAATGATCTTACCTTTTACATAGAACTTCACAAGCCAATAATCTTCCCACCAATCTCTCAACTCCGAAAACAATTTCCTTAATTATTTTGCCCACCTTCAGACGAAACATAAAAGCAGTTTCTCCATAAAAAAAAAAATTATAAACAATCACAAATAAAACACACACAACCCTTGCTATCATCAAACTATAAGCACAATCACATAAAAATGACCCAAGTTATATTCATATAAAGTAGCAAAAGAGAAAAACTATAAGTATTAAAAAATAATTTTGTATATAAATTGCAAATAGAAGTATAATCATGATTTTTGGCATTGCAATGACAATAGTGAAAAGTGTTGTAAGATTTCATTTATGAAAAATATAGTAGAAAATTGACACCTTCTAGATTGAATAAAGAGTAGATGAATGTATATGGAGTGAAGAAGGAGCAGAGTCTAGAAAAGTAAATGGGCTGGAATGGGAGACGGGAATGAAATTCATGAAACTATTTAATTACTTAAAATTAATTAATTTAATTTATTGCAGAAGTTTGGGTGGACTTAAGGAAGTTTATGAGGGAAAATTTTGTGGACACATTATTTTCCCTTAACATATTAAGGATGAGGATTAAGGATGAGAGGATCCAAATCCTTCAAAAATGTTCAAATTTCAGTTAAAAAATACCTATTTTATTCTAAGAAACACGTACGTTTTTTAAAATTTAATATCGTGATTACACAAGAATGAAAGTCAAGTGGATATTAAGTTGCGCCACTAATCCCATTTGGATGGTAAAATCAATTTTCTAAAAAATTAAAATGAGTTTCACCAAACTTGAATTTAGTTCATGGGTGGAACAATTTTTTACGACCAAACTTTACTTATCTCTCACTGAACATCGGATTACAGGACCCCTTCCCTAAAAACCTTCCCAAAGGGTTAACATAAAAAATATATGTATAATGAAATGAGATTTCTATAAATTCTAAAAAGATGCAGAACTAAAACTAGTTAAAATTAAGGGTTAAATATGTTTTTGGTCCCTATAAATATGTCAACTTTTCGTTTTAGTCCCTCTAAAAAATTTCTTCAACTTTTAGTCCCTAAAATTTTTTCCATCTTCACTTTCGGTCCCTCCTTTAAAGTAAACTCATATGTAGAATTCATATTTTTGAATAAAATTTTGTAGAAAATTCATAATATTATAAGAATCTCTCCCAAAAAAAATTAAATTTTTTTAACAAAACGTGAATTTAATATGAATTTAATATTTTTGAAGGTTAAAAATTTATATTTAATTTGTGTTTTGTTAAAAAAAAATTAATTTTTTTTTAGGAAATTTGGTTACAATATTCTACACATTTATGCACAATTTTATTAAAAAAATACAAAAATTAACTTAAAAATAGGGATCAAAAGTAGTGATTGAAAATTTTATAGGGACTAAACGAAAAGTTGATATATTTATAAGGACAAAAAATATAATTAAAAAGGGCAATACATGTTTTTTTTTAAAATTGTTGGGTAGGGACCAACTAAGGGGGCATAATTGCATAACATAAAGTAAAATTATGGTAGGCACACACATATATAAAAGTGAAAAGTATGAAAGAAAGAAATTAAAAAATATATCTTTTAGAAATAATTTAATGATAGATATTTTAAGTGTGTCTAAATAATTTTAATTTAGTGTTGTGTCATACAAGTATTTTTCAACAACCGAATATTACCAAACATAGCCTAGGTACGGTATAGCGGAAGCGGTTATATTTTTTTGTTTCAATTAGGTTATATAAACTTGAGCGGATACACCAAAATTCACTAGCTAGTTGGTCTCTTCCTTTCCTTTGAGATGGAGAAGAAATATGTGACTGCCACAAATGAAAAGGTCAGTACCTTTATACACGATGATATTACCTTTTCAATTCTATCAAAATTACCTCTTAAATCTTTGAAGCGATTTGAATGCGTACGTAAATCATGGTCACTTTTGTTTGAAAATCCTCTTTTCATGAACTTGGTCCGTAACAATTTCTTATCCGACAACCGCAATGTATCTCTCATCTTATCACGGGGTATACCTGACATATGGGTGCGAGTCTTGTATTCTTAGTCCGGCAAAAGATTTGAGAATATAGCCAAATTAAATTTACCACATCCATTTCAAGAAGGAACTGAAACTCTCAACCATTTTGAAATTTTAAATTTCGGCGGTATTTATGATGATTTTATTTGTGTCAAATGTTATCTTAAACATAATGTTAACGTCAATGCTGCTGTAAGATTTGCACTATGGAATCCAACTACGGATGAATTCAAGGTCATTCCTCATAGTCCGGATATGTTTCAACCGTTTGTTGCGGATGTTAACGGTGATGTGATTAATTTTCACCCAAGTCATCAAGTTCATGGACTTGGCTACGACCTGCGTACATATGACTTTAAGGTGATTAGTTATGTGAGGTTTAGAGCCCCACGGTTGAATCCACGCAAAGACTATGTGGCATTGGGTGATACATCAATAGAACGCTTCTGGGAGGTATCATTAGAACCCTTATGGGAGATATATAGTTTAAGAAGTAACTCTTGGAGAAAACTTGATGTTGTTATGCCAACAACATATGGGAATGGGATAACGATGGGAGTGTACTTGAATGGACTGTGTCATTGGGGGTGTATTATTGGTCAGTTTGACTCTAAAAGAGAATCAAATTTGGTGTCGTTTGATTTGAGCAATGATGTGTTCTTTACACACCCATACCCATGGACATAGATGGATGTATTAATGTAGACAATAAGTGTTCATGGAGAGACTTGGCGGTGTTAAATGGATCCATTGCCCTGATCACATATCAGGAACAAATGGCTACTTTTAACATATCAATTTTCAGTGAATTAACTGTGAAGGAATCATGAATCAAACTCTTCATTGTTGGACCTCTATCATGTGTCGAGCGTCCTTTTGGAGTGGGAAAGGGCAAAATATTCTTCACAAAAAAAGACGAAGAACTAGCTTGGTTTGATTTAAGTACCCAAATGACTGACGACCTTGATGTTAAAGGAGGAGATAGTCGTGGTTGTCGGATAGTAGTTTACAAGGAAAACCTTCTTCCAATTGGTGGAATAAATAAGTAAATCCTTTTCTTGTGTTCACTAGAGGTGTGATGATGAAGGTTATTGGGATATGACATTGCATACAAACTGATATGGTTTCAATATCAATTAGAATATTCTTTTGCTTTTAGTTTTATGTAAAAATAGTATCTATGCTTTTATGTTTAATTTCGTGCTTTATTTTTTCTTTTGCATTTCAAATCCAAATGAATAAACTGAATGAGGTTCAAGCTTTATGGTTTAGTTCAAATCAATTAATCTTCTTCACGTCCTCTCTATTATAAAGAAAGCCATGTTTTTGTTGAGTTATATTCTGATTTTTGTCTTGTGTAATCTCAGGGTTGGCATTTAAAATAACAATACATCTTAATTCTGTATCTCTATTTCAATGGTATGCAGTTCTAATTGTAACAACTCTGAAATGAATACTGATTCCAATCATGTATATGAATGGCAATAATCTCATTAGCCACTATTTGCGTATCTTTCATAAAGATTTGATTGCTTACTAACTAATCTCCATGAATTTCGCCCACATCATTTGCCATCTGTAACTAATAACTTGTCAATTAAGTTTTATATATTATCATTTAAATCAAGAGAAGCCTAGCATTATGTTTTCCAAAAATGTGTAGCGGGAGATGAGGAATCGATTGGTGCAAATTTCAGACTTTAGAGAAGCTGTGTCGCTATGGAAGTATCTTGGTGTTCCCATGACTTAGAGAGCGCCTCGTAAATCAGATTTCCAATTTGTTTTAGATCAGGTTAACGAAAAACTCACTGCTTGGAAAGCCAAAAATTTATCTTTTGCCGGTAGAGTGACTCTAGCAAAAAGTGTGATTGAAGCTATCCCTATATATCCTATGATGGCTGCCAAGATGCAGAAGAGTTGTTTGGAAGAGATTGACAAAATTGAGAGAGCCTTTATCTGGGGTGATACAGATCATGTTCGTAAGGTACATGCAGTTCGTTGGGAAGTTGTTACAAGACCTGAAGATGTTGGCGGACTGGGATTGAGAAAACTCCTCACTGTCATGAACCAAGCTTGTTTGTTGAAATTAGCTTGGGGTTTGTATAATGGAAAGAATGATCTTTGGTGCAAGGTGCTTAAAGGAAAATATGATTGTGGGCATCAGCTTGATAATAATGTTGTTGTCAAACCTAGAAACTCCTGACTATGGATTTGGATTCCCTTTAATCAATAATTTATACATTCATTGCAGTCAGCAAATTTGAACTACTAGATGTTCGAAGACTCATATTAGTTAATATTTAGCAAAATTGAGAACGTCATTTGAAATTTTATAAGCAAACATTCCACACCTTGTCATAATAAATAGAGCAAAACTATAGATCACAAAAACAACAAAAGCAGTAATTATGTTTGAAATAGGTTACAGAATTTCAAACTTAAATAGCAACACACATGTCTGTTCGTTGAGTATAAATTTGAAACTTAAAAAACAGTGCATGATATTGTCAATCACAACGGTGATTCAATGTCTTCCCTTAGCAGACGAACACTGCGCAATTGATTCACCAGCTTCAAACTTGGTCCCCTAGGTTTCATTGACCTGCCACAAAAAATGTTGCAAATTACATAAATGTTAAGTTCTTATATTAGCAATAACCCTAATCAAAGTACTTAAATGGAAAAAATAGGCACTATTTAGATAATTAATTATTACATGTTACATGAATATTTGAAGAAATGTAGTTTTTGATTAACTTGAGGAAGTAGCATCAATTTCAGATTTTTCACATAGACTGAGTTTCTTAAATGGTGACTCAGATTCTTCAAGAAGTTCAATCTCAAACAAGACGTCATCAATAACTCAAACCAGTTTCTTGTCCTCGTCAGCATTATGATAACAGTCTCTTCTCTTAGCATCAACAATTAACTTTCTCCAGATAGAATCACAATTGGCTAAAGTAGATGCATTTCCTAATATCCAAAGACAATATCTGCACAAAAAATGAACTCAGTTTACAACCAACTTTGAATCTGCAAGTACACACGAGGATTCAGAAAGAACTCAATGAATACCTAGCCCTTGTCATTGCAACATTAGCTCTTTGTCTATTTGAAAGAAAACCAACATTACCACTTGCATTTGATCTCACAGTAGATATTATTATAATATCTTCCTCACCGCCTTGGAAACCGTCAACAGAACGAACATTAACAGAAAAGTCAGAATTAGAATCCCAAGTGTCTTGCTTAACTTTCTCCTGGATTTCATAAACTTGAGCATTATATGGAGATATTATTCCAATGCTAACTTTCTTCTTTGTCCTCATAAACTCTACCAAAAGCATAACAAAGTAAAGTGTAAAACATATGAATGCAGAATGCATACTAAAGATGATGATTTCTTATTAAAGACATTTAACACAAATGGTAAAGAAAAAACAACCTTTTCTTAGGTTTTTAATCATCTCAGAAATGACGGCAACTTCAACCATGTTCATCAAGCTATGTCCGCGACCAAATTTCTCCTTACCCTTTGATATATTAATAAAAGAATAAGAAGAACACATTTCTCCTTCAAGAAATCTCTTATTATAGCTTTCATCCTTGACAGCTAGAGCATCCGAAATTTTTTCATCATAGAACTCTTTGCAAGGAAACAAGCTTATTGATGGATGCATTCGGTACTGAACATTAAGCATATGCTTCTTGTATCCTAGCATCACCAATCTCTCAAACATACTTCTTCCAAATCGACAATTGTCCGCAATCTAAAAATATAATAACTTCAAACATATTAGATAATAATCCTCAATTATGATGTTTTTTTAGCAAATTAAAAAAAAACGCAATGATCAAGTTAAGTACCTTGCTTTTGACTAGCGCTGGAAGTTGTTTCTCATCACCTATAAGAATGCAATGTTGAAGACCCGGGAGCTGTAACGGAATCATAGATTCACATTCTTTCAGCTGTGCTGCTTCATCAATAACTAAAAATTTCACTGGACTCGTCTCTTCTGAGTAAAGTTTGATAGAACTTGATACAGTACACAAAATTAGACTAGCATTTGACAAGCAAAACTTTTCCACTTGATGTCTCACTTTAAATTCAGGAAGCGAAATTGAGTTGGAAAGGAAACTTAGTATGCGAAGGCAATCATTTCTTTCCAAACTTGATGGTCCAAAGCAAGCAGGAATGCTTTCTTCTTCACAATCATCAACAGTTTGCTTAAATTTGGCTTGACCCAAGGAAATTTCCATTGATTTTAACAAGTCAAGAGCTTGGAGCATATTGTTAACTGAAATTGAAGATTTTGGCATGTGGGTGCATAAGGTATGTATCAAGAACTTTAGCTTCTCACTTAATTCTCCAAATCTCTGCTTCACAAATTGTTCCATGGTCATGATACTTTGGTATAGCTCTATAATCTCTTTCCTTGCTCTCTTCACATATCCCTCAAAAGTCAAAGAATCATCATATTTATCATACCCTATATTTTCCTTGTATGCACTATATGCAGATACTACGATACTATTTGTAGCAAAATCATCAAGGGACTTGTAACCCATCTTTGAGAAAATTTGATCTCTAGGGTCCTCAAGCAGCTGCATTAAGCTTTTATATAAAGTCATGAAGAAATTGACTTTATTCATTCTTAGTTTATCGATTCTCTGTTTCACAAATCGCTCAATTGTCAACATACATTCCTTTCTGTCATTCTCAACCAATTGGTATAGCTTAGTGATTTCTGTCCGTGCCTTCTGAACATAATCCTCAAACCTCATAATCAGACCATAGTTCCCCTTATTTATCTTGTATGCATGATATGCAGATGCTAAAATCCTATTTTTATCGATAACAAAATCCTTTTTGGACATCTCCAAGAAATATTGTTTACTAGGATCACTAAGAAATTCGATCATTGCTTCAAAGCTATGCTTCCATTCAGCATAGCACTGCATGAGATTTTTCACGCGATAATCAAGAAAGATATCTTCAAGACCCGGATAACTATCCACTTTCATTCTCTTACCATTGCCAAATAGCACAATGTCACCTAAACCATATGTATCATGGTCAGGTGAATCTGTAACTAAACTATGCAACCGAATTGCCACCTGCAAAATTGCAGTATTAGTTGGAGCACAGGTCAATGTTCTTGATTTCAACTTGAGTAGAGAAAAAAGCAAGCATCCAACTGTCTTTGTTTTTCCTGTCCCTGGTGGTCCCCATATCAGTTTGGTATTAGCATGAGAGCAATCTACCATACTAGCACAGCTTGTAACCGCATCTTGTTGGGAGTCATTCAGATTCTGAGATCGAATTATCTCTTTCGTAATGAAAGAAGCTTTACTATTTGATCGAGACATGCAAATTTTGCAGTTCTCTCCACTCTGAAATACAAGCATTATACAGGTTACATTCATATTTAGCTGCAAAAAAAAGGAAAGTGAATAATACATGTAGTATTCAAAGTTCCATACTTGCATAATAATTGAAAAAAGTATATTTTGCATAAAACAGCGCAGTATTGCATTTCAAAGTACTTATGCATTCCATAAAGTATGCATTGAGAAATTGTCCAGTATTATATCAAATAAAGGTGAAATTAATCAAAGAAAGTGATGTGGTAATTCTTACAATGAGACCAGGTTGCAAAACTTTTTCGATAATGTTGAGGTGATCACCCTTTGACTTTGAGTCCAAGGCTTTCCAAATACAAACATTTGTTGTCATGTTCATAATGTAAACAGCATACATTTTCTGTGTATTGTTTTTCCTGGATACAGATTCAACATCCATCTTCATGCATTTGGAAGATAGAACTGTGATTCTACCAGAAAATCTATTTTTTGCCCCATTAACATAAGCAATATGGTAGGGACTGTTGAGTGTATTCAAGTCATTTAAGCTTTTTGGCCTAATGTGTGTAATAGCAATAAGATCTCCTGGTGCAGGTTCATAATTTCCACCATTTTCAACTCTATCAGATTCAGTTGTACTCTCCAACCGCATGGTATGATGGAACTGAATGAATTGATTTTGAGCTTTGTGAAGTTTCAATTGCTTGCTGTTTTCGACTTTCCAGATTTCACAAAGAGAAGCTTGTGACACACCAGACAAGCTTGAAGATAAATCAGAGCGTGTTTCCTCAAACAATAGAGGAATAAAAGAGTTCTTGTAATCTGTTGCTGACTTAAATGTCTCTGGAATCTTATGAACCTGAGAGAAAACAATTTTCACAATATACTTCAACATAATAATGCTGCTCTAATCATTCAAATGTTAGAAGATGGTTGCACTCAATAGAAAATAAAAAGTTTAGATATGTTTTCTGGGCCTATTTATATTGAACACATAAAAACAATTCCTTGAAATTATTGTCGCTCTAAAGGGCGCCCAAGTTGCTAAAGCCTGAAAAAAGATCGATAGTAAGATAGCTCCCGATGGGGAAAAAAATGATCTGAACATATCTCCTGATATGTTTGTGTGATCGGTAGATACATTCTGATAAATTTAAGAAGCTTTTGAGCAAACATGATGGGACTATATACAGTGACTTTCTTATTGCAACACAATTTTTTGCAACTACTAAAAAGGTCATATAAATTAACTATTTTGCAATTCTAATTTTAAAATATATAACAAAACTAACAATGAAGTGGAGAAAATCTATATAAATAATCAATCATTATTGAGATTTTAACACCATTCCTTTGTAACACAATGAATTTGTATTCTTTCATGTTCAAATTCTTTTTCAAAAACCAAGTTCACTTTTTCATTGTGAGTATTGAAAAGGGTGTAAAAGAAACCTTGTCTTTGTAAAGATTTTCATTGAGAACATCCTCGAGGGTCCAAGAAAGTACAATATCTATAAGACTCCCACTTCCATTTCCACTCTTCTCCATCATTTGCTAAACAATCATTAAGAAAAAGTATTAGTACACATGCAACTAAATAATACACAATGTAATAGTGAATGGAACCACAAATGTTAAGGTACCAACAGTTGAAGTATATGTCTGGTTCGACCTTTCAAGTACACATGAAAAGATAAAGACAATAGAGAAGTGTTAAATGACCGTTTAACATAACAGAATATGAGAGGTTAGATCGAGTTACATGCACAGTTAATTAATGAAAATGAAAATGGCGTATGAGGGTACTTTCATAGGAAATGACAAAATGCATGATGCATTGTCTTCTCCTATTCTACAGTTTTTTTTTTTGAATAAATACAATCCTTTTCATTTTCATGCATTAACCGGTGTTTTTTCATATTCCTATTATTATGGCTATTAGGAAAATGTTAAAAGAATGCCCTACAACTTTATAAAAGTGTTAAAATTATTGTTTGCAATGATAAAATTATTGTATTAAAAATGAAAAGTAAATATCACAAGATTATATACTCCCTCCGTTTCATAATAACTGAGTCATTTACAAAAAAAAATTTTCCAATATATCGGAGTCATTTCACTTTTCAATACAACATTAATTATTTTTTCCCTTTATAACTCTAATTAATACTACTTTCATCACTACCAATTCAATATATTCCACTTTGTATTTATTACAATAGAGAATGCACCAATACTTAACAAGAACACTTAAAACTGTTTTTCTCTCTCCTTTATTTATACATTTGTCTTAATATGTGTGAAATGAACAAGTGGCTCAGTTAATTCGGACGGATAGAGTATTTATTATTTAATATAACTTGGTGATTTAACATGATAAATTTACCTAGAAATCAACGGTTGCTTTTTCCAACCCTATTTTTTCAGTCAAGATCTTCTCCATTTTGTATCCTCTCCATTTTTCTATTTGGAGAGATATAGACTCAAAAAATTTGAAAAAAATAAAAATTAATTAATGATGGTGGGACCCAATCACGTACGATGCAAAATTGAGGTTGAAATAGTCCCTTTGATATTATTGTTAGCTAAACTAACCATTTTAAGCTTTTGGAGTCTGCATAGTGAATCTGCATCAAATATGCCACTAAGGTTTATGTTATCAAGCCTTGTCTCTACAATATTGGTAGCATTTGAGTTGCATCTTACACCATTGATCAAGCATGAATGTGATATCATGCTACATTATTGGAATCAATAGCGTTAAGGAAACTGAAGAAAGAATGAGACTCTGATCATAATAACTCACCTCCTGAACATAACATGATCATAAATGGCAAAATTAGGACAGAAAAGTGAAATAGCCTCTTTAGAAATTGAAACATGCAAAATCTATTGTGTCTTGCATTCTTGACTTCTTTGATTAACCTGTCCTTCTTGATATGTTAAAGGGTGTCTTGAATGAATCATGGTTGAATAAAGAAAGGTTGACATCCTTAATGTGTACACCCCTTTGCACCAAGATGACACTTGTCGTTACATAATCTTTAATGTAATTTCGTGATATTTTGAGTTCACAAGTAAAGCTTAAACAACAAGAAAAGCAGAGAAAACTAAAGATTGGAAAGAATTTGGAAACGTGTCATGATTACTGAAAATCGTGACACAATTTGGAACCCAGGATTGAGGAACACTCTCTCAGAGAAAACGTGTTACGATGGCCAAATCGTGACACGTTTATGGAAACCCTAATTTGGGAAATCTTGTTACTAAAGGCACAATTGTGACACGATTGCCTAAAATTGGGACACAATTGGAGGCGCAGTTTTGGAGACCTAAAGTGCGATTTTGAGAGCAAAAGACTGAAGAGGAGGCCTTCTAACCAACTCATAGTCAATTTATGTATGTTTTAATTCTTCCATTGATTATTTTATTTGTAATTTCGATTATAAGTAGCTAAATTTCTTAGAGATTAGGTCTGAGATGAATATGATGTACTATGTTTGAACCATGTTGTTGTGAAACTCTATTTCATATATGAATATCAATCTAGTTTTATTCAATTCAATTGTTCTTAATGTTTTTTTATATACTGATCATATATAACATGAATTTGCGAGAATGAACGATTATTGACCATAACTTTTAACTTAGACCTAATTGAATTGTTCAAATAAACATGGTTAGTCTAAGAATGGATAATCGTTTATTTGTGATATTAGGTTAACGTTCTTAAAACCTTCGAAGAATATTAGATCACCTAAGGAATTAGGGACTTTAATCTGAGAAGAGGGTCCTAACTCAAAGGATTGATTAGGGCTATTTTAGTTAACCATCGTGAAACTAGAGGAGTATTCATAGGAAACAGGTGTAGTGTACCAAATAGAGGAACTCAGAGGATTCGAAAGACCTAGTCTCATCTCTCCATATCTTTTCCAAATAAACTTTATTTTTTGTTTATTTACTTTTTATGCACACAAACCTACCGACTCGGACACTAAAATAAACTTTACACATCCTAGATAATAACATTATTGTTCAATTGAGATTAACACGGTCCTCGTGGAAACGAACTTATTTTTATTATTTCGATAGTTTTAGTACACTTGCTAAAAATCTATTATACCACTTTGAAAAATTTCAGTTAACCAAATATATAGCCTGTGTGACCACATTTTTTCAGTTGTGTGACCTCATTTTTTCAGTTGTGTGACCACTCTTTTTGGATTTCCTTTGTACTAACTTTTGTATGACTTTCGGTTAATCCTCTCTTACACACTTTGTGTGGACGGACTCCGTGCGTTTCGTTATATATTCCATTTGGCTTTTTCAATTTTTTGTGTGCAAAAAACACATGTTTTCCTTAATAATTTACTAGGGGTGTGTTTGATAAAAATAAGCTATAAGCTAGTTGATAGTTGATTAATAACTGATAGCTTATATTTGTTTAAGAGACCGATAAATATAAAATGACATAAAAATACATGTTTGTTTAATTTTTTTATAAATCATTTATATAATTTTTATTACTTAATGTATTTCTTGTTAAATATTTTAATTTATTTTCTTCTCTAAAATGATAAATGTATTTATGGATTCAATTGACATTTTTTTATTTAACATGACTTTTTTTTATCAATTTTATTTAACTAAACTTGTTTCACTATTTAATATAAATTTTATAAAATTATTTATTATATGAATTAAGAGCAAGGTCCATTCAGAAAAGCAAGGTAAAAAAAAGGAAAAATTAAAAAGCCATAGCATAATAATAGTATATGACAAACACTTGCTTTAGAAGTGTAGTTCATTTAGGTGCGCACATATATAAAAGTGAAAAGTATGAAAGAGAAAGAAATTAAATAATATATCTTTTAGAAATAATTTAATGATAGATATTTTAATGAGTGTGTGCCTAAATAATTTTGATTTAGTGTTGTCTCTATGCAAGTATTTTTCGTTATGGTAGTGCTAAGTGCTAACATATCCTTAAAAAAATAAATAAAGTGCTAACATAATCAATTGACCATCATGCAAGACGAGGTAAACCATAAAGGCTTAGAGGCCATGTTTATTTTCATTCTCATTCGGCCCACTCAAATTGACATCGGAGAGAATCGAATTTAAGGGTCCGTTTGGTTCGAGAGTTTTGGAGAGGAGGGGAAATTTTTTATTTGAAGTGTTTGGTTCAATTTTTAGAAGGGGAGGGGAGCAAATCTTTTTAAAATTTGATTGCATTGCCATAATTATCCTTAAATTAATTTCAAATCTCAATATTAACATTGTAACAACTTTTATTATTATTTATTATTATTAGGTTCTCTTATTCCTATAACAATTATTATTATTATTTTGTTTTTTTTTTTTGTAACAACTTTTATTATTATATTATCTATAACTTTTATTTGTTACATCTAAAACCACTTCTACTACTACTTTGTTGATGTCAACGGTCTTATTATTATTATTATCTTATTTTAATTCAACTTATTATTGTTTGTTGATCCTTTTTTTTAATGTTAATTCACCGGTTCATGTCTTGTTGGGGAAAATATATTAGCCAGTTTGAGATAAAATAAGCAGCTTAGATGTGTGTTTGTCATTGGTTGGTCTCTGAAATTGTAAAATCAAGTAGTTTCTTTTATTTAATTAAGTTTAAGGGTAAAACAGTAAAATAATTTTAAAATCCCTCCCCTTTCCCTCCCCTCCTCTCCCCTTGCGAACCAAATACGTTTTTAATTAAAATATCTCTCCTCCGTTAAAATCCCTCCCCTCCCTTCCTAATTCTTGAACCAAACGCCTAAGAGCTTGAAGAAGAGCACACTTCCAGATCACAAGAATACCATCAGGACAACCCGAGTGAATTCACATCGAAAAATTTTATTCTATAGTGCTACAATTAGTTCCCATATATCCAACAACTCTGAAATTCAAACAGTCGTTCAAGTATTTTAATAAAAAACTTATTCGTTTTAAAACATTTTCTAACAATCTGGAACAATAGTGACATTTTGTTTTTGGTAATCTCTGTTTTGAAAATTAAGAACATGGATGACTCAGTGGCAAACCAACTTGTAGATCAATTTTTTGGTACTCTTGCATGAACAAACTAACTAACCGAATATCTTCTTCCATTTGATTTTTCTCCCTTCATGTTCTATCACAAAGAGAATCACAAATAAATCTAACTTCTGTACTTCTATTTCAAGTTACTTGACTTTCTTCAATTGAATCATACTCTACTGCAGGAGTCACAGAATGTATCACCATGTCATAATTATTGTACGATTTCAGCTAATGTTGAAAAATAAATATCCTCAAAATCATCCCCAGTAAAAAAAAAAATAAGCATCACACTTCAAGACAAAACAAGAACAATAGTCAAATCCTTAAAAAGAAATGAAAAAGTCAGAGACTCGTAAGTTATCAATAACGCATAATTTCCCTACTTATAGGGTGATTGTCTTCGTGATAAGGGTTACCTACGGCAGCGGATGATGGGGTGGACGGTTGACTGCTCTTGGATATAGTAATCAGCATGGTGCAGTGGTCGTCTAGTCCCCCATGAGACGGAGAAGGAAGAAAATGGTTGACTTATCTTGGATGTTGTAATCAGCAAGGGTCGGGCCATCTCTAGTTTCTTACCGGCAAAGATCAAACGTTGTTTGTGCACTGGGATCTTTTCCTCGTCAAAAATCTTCTCCTTCACATTGTCTATTGTGTCTGAACTATTAACCCTCAGGGGGATACGCTTTCCAGTCATGTCATTTATGAAAATTCGCATCTGCACCGCAATTGCCAACACATTAATCAACGATTAAAACAACATAAAGAAAATAAAACCCACTGCAAAATTTATTACGGTACAACAGGGAAACATAAATTCAAGATCAAATCAAATAATTCAAGAACTGATACAAAAATAAAAAACCGTAACAACCTTTTTTTGGGAGTTGAAAAAATGATGAATTTCAGATAAAACACTAGAGTATAAATTCAAAACATAAAGGAAAAAAAATAGACTTTAATATGAAGAAAAAAAACAAAACTAAGAATAGAAAAGGAGATAGTAGGTACCATGGGGGTTATGGAAGTTATGCAAATTTCTAGCTTCAGAGGTTCAGAAGAACCAAAAGTAATCACAAGGAACTCCGATGAAAGATTTGCTGAAGTAACACACGTTGGACATCTTTACCAAAAGACTGTAATTTCAGTTTGCACGTCTCAGACCTAGCAAATATATCATAACTTCAGACTCATAAAAGTTTGGACCAATGCCGCAAATATTGACTGCATTTCCCATTTGCATAGTTTTATTACTGAGAACAAATAGTTTGCCATAACGCGCCTCTTGAAAAACAATGGTTTGATCGTTAGACTTCAAGGAGACAGGGAAGGAGTGACCATGAGAAAATTTGATTTGAGAATCCCTGTGCTTATCGCTGAAATGCTTATACAACACATCTGATGATGCAACAAAGTCACAACTTGAAACAGGGCAGTAACATGGCACATGGATGCATTCTTTTTCATGCTTCCTCTTTCCGATGTAACTTATTTTCTCGTTGCAACCATGTTTTGCATTCGGACATGACATTTCAACAGATAGCAATAGATTATCAATGGCTTTACAATGTTTTGAGCTAATGGGAAATGAGTACTTGTGACACTTGTTTCTAAGTTTAGGACAGCAGGTAGAGCAAATAATATGACCATTGTCACACTGAAAGGTATTGCAACAAAAAAGAAAATAATCTAATTAGACAATGAACCATTTGCTAGAATAAAATAAAATAAAACATATGTTCCCTTTTTCTTTGTTTTCTTCAATTCCAACAAACCATAGAGCTACAACTTTTTACATTAAAAAAAGTACAACAATAAAGAATTCATAGATAATCACCATTTAAACAACAAAAGAAGAAAACTGTTCAAAGGAACAACAAAGTATCCTTCAGCATGCAACATTTTTAACATAAAACATTTGAAAATTTGCAGTTTTGAATAGTACTGGGCGCTTAAGGACGTATCGTATGGCGGACACGAATGGAATACCAATATTGAAATATAATAGGAAATAGTAGCAAATGCAATGACAAGAAACATACGGCATAAATGACAACAAATTAACTCTTCTCAACTGTAAAAAATAACTTATTAACAAGAAAATGAAATGCATACCTGAAAGACGGGAATAGTTAAGGGTTGAAAACAATTGCAGCAATCAAGCAACTTTGGGTTGGAAATCATCAGAGGCTTCATTACACCTTTCACTAATCAAAGTTTATTGAAAAACCATTAAAACTTTCTTATATAATCAAAATCATTTAACTTTTAACATTAACACGCACAGAGAAATTGTAGACTCCAGGTGCTTGATGGTTTTAACCGCTGCCGATTCCTTTCCTACGTTTTAAAGCCAATGACATGCATAGCAAAATGTGTTAAATTAAATGAATGTGCATCTTTTCCAATTCTATTTAATAATTAAGTATATTATTTTGGTACATGTGCATCTATTTAAATTCTTTTTATTTTCTGACGGATCGTATTCTATTAGTATCATTAATATTATGATGATGATAATTAGAGTCAAACACATTGAATATATATCTGCAACAAAAAAAAAACTACTACCATGGATCAAGTAAAAACGTGCACCATAGAGTATTTGTAAACGAGTGAAATGCTA
>Ga0315913_1004005_pt1 | contig 17773 bp, 11 predicted proteins | sample MpolsnodulesMG_FD_207736 | JGI IMG/M metagenome (GOLD analysis project Ga0315913, IMG submission 207736) | Medicago polymorpha root nodule microbial communities from Los Angeles, California, United States - small nodules | ecosystem: Host-associated > Plants > Roots > Nodule | place: USA... | reverse complement strand
AACCCATTAATAGGTTTAATCATAAATAATTTATAGGTGGGGTCACTATTTTTTTGTTAGACAAACTACAAAAAGTTAATAACAAATTACCGGTAATAGATCTTAACCATCCAAATATAATAATAATATATCAATGGCTAACATTTGTTTAGAAAGTAATTTGTGTATGGTGCACAAATTTATGTCCTATGCATGCTAAATGCCACCGAAGCACAAATTTGTGCACATGAAACAAAGATCTTTGTAAAACTTTAATAGCTTTTGATATATAATAAAAAAATATGAACGGCTCATTGGCAACTTGCAACACATATTTTGCTTTGTACACGGAAAACAACATATAACCCCACCAAAACATTATTTTATAAATTTTATTTGTGGGCTTTACAAAAGAAATCTGATGGGCCAAGGAAATGAATTGTATTGGGCTTATTATTTTTAACGACACCTAATCCTTTTGCTACAATAATTTATTAAATTGTTAATTTTGTGAGAATTAATTAATTATATAGACTAAACTTCAATAAAATTAATTCATGTTTTAATATAATCTTAGATAAAAAAAAATGTTAATTTACGGAAATGTTAATTGATTTTTAAAAAAAATTTAACAAATTGTTAATTTTCTATCGATCTCGAATGGTATGTGGCGGTGAATTTATGTATGACCAAGTGAGTTAATCTTATGTGGGGTTGAATTTATAATGAAAAATAAATTTATCAAAAATTTAAATAATAAAAAGGAGTCAGTTATATGTCGAAACGTGTCTCATTGCTGACAATTATGCAGCTATCAGCTTTGTCCTTTTGTATACCTATGTTAAAAAAAACTGAAAAGTTGTTTTGTCTTTTAAGTATCCTTTTGCAGCAAGTGCAGAAAAGTTGTGGACTAAGATTTCATAAGTTTATTAAATAGATGTGTTAAAAATTAGAGTTACTTAAAATTATTTTTTTTTTATATGGTTTAAATACATACCCTCATTTCTCAATCTCTCACACCATTTCATCTTTCCTTCTTACATTTTTCTCTTCTCTCAACTTATCCTTTCTCGTTTTAATTGTGCCTATGCCTATTGGAATACGATGTAGTGTCAAATTTCAGCATATAGTTGAACCATTCAACAGTTGGTGGATTGCACCGGTTGATACTCTATCAATAATGCTAAGTTTAAATTATTGAGATTATTTTATTAATGTATTGTAATTTATATTTGTTTAATCAATCTAAATGTTTCCATAAAAGAATAGGAGAAGGTGCACACTTAGATAGTTGGTAATTTGCATTTCGTGGATTTTCATTAGAGAGAATTCCACACAATTTAGCATCTCTCAAGAAAAAAAAGAGCATTGCTATCTAAATTTTTCCATAAAAGAATAGGAGAAGCTGCACACTTAGATAGTTGGTAATTTGCATTTCGTGGATTTTCATTAGAGAGAATTCCGCACAATTTAGCATCTCTCTCAAAAAAAAACATTGCTATTTATCTAGTGAGATTATATCAAGAATAGATCACGAAAAGATTCCAGCCAATTAAATCTCTTATTGGCCAGAAATTTTAAGGAAAGGTGTTAAGGAAATATACCATCGTGAAATTTTCAGAAAACTCTTTGTCGCTATATCTATCAATTCCCAAAACAAAACAAAAAAATTATCATCCAGCAAAATAGTAGATACATGGTCATAAACAAAAATTAGTAGCATAAACTAGAAAGGAAAAGGGTTATAACTTATTACAAATTCAAATGACAATGATTATCTCTAAATACATATATATTTCATTAATTTCAACATGTAGGTGTATTTAGTAAAATAGTCATTCATTAATTTCAATTAAAATATGTTCTTGTATTTTTTAATTTTTTTGGTTTTTTTCCAGCAGGTACAAAACCAACAGTTGGCTTTAAAAGAAGAATTGTGCATGGTACACAAATCTTTGTAGTGTGTATACTAAATGCCACCATGAATAAGAACTAAAATGGACTATAAATTACTCTTGAGAAGCGTGTGATGAATGAAGATTCAAAACTATTTTAATAACCTTCACTAATTTTTACTTAAGCAGGATACAAAATTTATGCTACAAGAAATCGTCAGTCTAAACTAATTTCTACATCTCACCACTGCACCTATCATGACCGCCTATGTTTGAATCAGTTCTACCACAATGAATGAATTCTTCTGACACATTTTTGGAATCATATTCTTGGCATGATGAAAGTGGAGCACAGCAAGAAGAAATGTCGATTCCAGCCACTTCCATAGCATTGCAGACCCATTCAGGAACATCACCTTTTGGGAACTGCAGTATACGAAGATGAAAGAGGGTCTAATAGCTACTAACAAATATCTCAATAAAATGGAAAGAATGATCATGTAAATACACAAAGTTTTTTAATATGAAGAAAAAGACAGTAATTATATCAAATTATTTTTCAATAATGACGTCCTATGTTCACTTTAACAAGGATTTACCAAGCAAAACTAAAGGGCGTAACTAAAAAAGGCTGGAAAAAACAAGTATTGGCAGAAAATCTACCTCTACTTATATTTGGATGGCTTTATTCGAGTACGTGGAATGAGATGGAATTAAGGGGGAATGGGATAAGGCTCTTTTGTTTTGATTATTAAAAAGAATGTCATGGAATGGAATCCAAAGGAATCTACTCCCATCTCATTCCAGCATTTTCCCCTATTTTCATTCCCTCCAATTTGAGGAGAATGGGATGGAATCATTCATTTTTTATAATTATAAATTACCAATTTATCCTTCTTGTTTAATTTGCCGATGTTTTTTTTTTTTTTTTTGAGCAAATAATTTGCCGATGTTCATGGGCAGAGTTAAGAGATATATTAACTATGTCAATTTTTTTAAGCAGAAGTCAATGTGATGGTGCCCAAAATTCAAGGAAGGTTGATGAAATTTCTAAAACATACCATTTGGTGCAGAAAGTCGCATACAAACCTTCAAAAACCAAAAGAATATATGGTTATTGGCATATTAAGAAGCAATAAATTAGTTGAAAGGATAAGTAAGATGAAAGTGGAGAAGATAATAACTGAATATAAAGGTAAAACATACTTTGGGAACCTTTCTTCAACTATTGAAGAGTGGAGATTCCTACTAAGCTGCAAAATTTTAAAGGACGGTAATTTTAGTCATAACATTAGTATGATAACCATATACTTATAATAAATCATTTTATTACATGATATTATTTGTACCTGCATCATATAATATAAATTATGATATGAAAGAAGTTGAGACCCCATGGCATCTTTTGTCACAAGACAATGGATGTAAGCCCTGGTGTAGTTCTTGCAAACCTGTAACAAAAAAAACACTAAACACATGATGGTTTCCACAAAAAGTTTGAAATTTAAAACCAGCCTCTTGTAAACATACCATACAAAGGCAAGTGGGATCAATTGGACGGGTGTCACCAGCCATGTCTCTATTTTTTAGTTTTAACACTCCCTGCAAGAATACTGAAAAAGGTAAGTCTGAAAAGAAATCAATGAAAGCGGGGATATCAAACAATTATTCTAAATTCTCATTATTCCACACGTCAAATATATTAAAATTGGCCCAATGTGCAATTGAAAAATTATAATATCCCAATATGGAGGCAATATCATCATGATTCATCGGATATTTTTTCAGTATTAGCATATACACGAACAATTGCACCTTTTGCAGAAACACCCTACTAGTAGTGCAAATACTAGGAAATATATGCTGGTCGGGTAGATAAAATAGTCATGGATCTATCTATCATATACGCATATGACAACCACACACACAGAGACAGATAATGTTAAAAATTATCAATGAAGAGGTAAAAGATTATCACCTCAGGAACTAGAGCAGTGCCAAAGCGTGCTGTACGAGTAGGATAAACACAGTCATACATGTCAGCCCCCAAAGCACTACAAACAACAATGTCAAGTGGATAACCAACTCCCTGAAAGAAGTACAAGGGAAAGTTACAATATCACTATCACGTTGAAATATTTCAAAAAAAAAAAAATGCTCCTACTCAATAAAGAATTTTGACCATAACATATCGCGGTTTATCCTCTGGCAAAGCAGCAGTGCACTGAGCAACAACTCGCCAAAATGAATTTTTATCTTCACCGCCTGAAAGACCACCAATAGCATAGCTGTGACAAAAGAAAATTATATTTAACTCCCCATCACTACAGAAATAAATAACTGATAATTTGAAGGCAGCTTACTTTTTTAAGTCTATATGAAAAGTTGCATTTTATGTTGGAAGAAAGAAAATTATGCAAGGAAAAGTATTCAAACCTGACCATGCACAAAATTCATGATTTACATTACAAATTATGAGTGGCATATAAGGTTAGTTCATATTTGTGTAAAGCATATAAGAAACCCTTTTATGCACATCTACACCATTTCATTTTAATAGAAAAAACAAATGCGTTCCGTATGTTCTTTATCTTTCCAGGAATTGATGGATGCTGCTAAAAATGTGAGATACAATACCAACAACCAAAATTCTTTTACCATTGACCAGAATGGCAAAATCACCTACTCAAATCAAATGACACCATTGAATAATGTTGAATGTTGTTAAATAGTGGCCACCAATCATGGCAGTACCATAGGTCGCAATCCTCCATAAACCGCCTTGACAAAGAACAATTCTTCTGAGAGGCCATTTAGACCTAAATCTTTTTATATGGTTTCACTTGGTATCTGTTTTAGAGTCTAGAATTGAGCTTGGGTTATTAATGTCACTACAATTCCCTAGAATTACAATAACTCACCCAAGCTATTTCAGTTCTTGGCCAACTCCCTAAAAATTACCAATTCCACAAATAGAATGAAAACATGCTCAACGCTTCGACCTAAATACCCTTCCCGCTTCTTTCAATTTTTTTAGGATTTGTAGCGACATTAATATCCTTCCTTCTTCTTTAGTATTATACACCAAATTTGAGATTAACATCCTTCCCTAGTGACGTTAATATCCCAAGATTTGCAGTGACAATAATTCCAGTATTATTTTTTAAACTTTGACAAAAGAAATTAAATTAAGATAAATATCCCTGACACTTCTATAGTATTATATATAAAAAAAAAAATTAATGTTAAGGTTTATAACTAATTTTATTTTTAAATTTTAATTATATACTATATCCTAGAGTAGAATTGGAATCAAACTTAGAGTTCCAATTCTACGCCATAGTGCAGACGCTTGTGATTGTTCTTGATCTACCTCTATCTTTAATTATTGGGCTATGCTTAATTTGATCACTCTTCTAATTAGGGCTTTTACCGGTCTTCTTCCCTTCCCACCTGTCTGCAAACACCTTCAGATGTAGGATAGATTAAATAATTATAACCATTAGAAGAATTCATCAATTTTTCTCACATTGACAAGAGCAAATAGATATAATAATTCGTTCAAGTCAAGTTTTGGAGGGTTACCATATGAAAAGACAAAGCCAGCCAAACTGTTAGACACAGTCTAGTTAGGCCTTAAAGTACAGCAAAAAAAGGGCAGCTCAGTGCTCTAAAGCTCCCGCATACGCAGGGTCTGAGAAGGGGTCCCACCATTTGGTATATTGTATGCAGCCTTACCTTATTTTCTACACAAGAGACTGTTTACAGGACTTGAACATGTGACCTTTCAGTAACGTGACAATAAAGCACAGCAAAAAAAATAAATTTGGCAACCAAAAACCATGTTATGCTGACATGAATATAGACCTACCCAGGCAAATTGCGCTCCACCAGACCTCTAACACATATATCCCTGGTTACAAAATATTTAATTTATCAGCAAAATAGAATGTCCGAATAAATCAATCATTAACTAATAGAAAACTAAAAATAATGGCGCAACAGATAGCAAGAAGGTTATGTTTTTTGCTGGAACCCACCTCAACTTAGGATCTAAACCACCTTGCACAATACCAAACAAGTTTTGATCATGAGGCCTCTTGTGAGCTGTTTACACAAGGCAACGTTTATTAATATTCGGCATACAACGCAAAACAAGATTATAGAAGCCAATGCTAAAACTAATGTAAAATTCTGTACAAATGAGACCATCCTTAACAGTTCACATCACTAACAAGCAAAGAGAGAAAATGCAATGCATAAGCCATGTAAGAAACTTTTCTAAGTACTTCTCCACATTCTGAATGCAAAGCCTTCAAGGAGAAAACAAATTATTTTCTAGTGCTTGATTAATTTACTTCAACCTTTCTTTCTTCATACAAGGTATTGAATGTGGTACTTATTGTTAGGTGATGTTGTTCATGAATCACAACTAACTTCCAGACCAATATGTTACTGTCCTAATCTTCAACAAAATGGTTGGGTGATTTTTTTTCGTGAAAATTGAACTGTGCATCAAAGTTCATGTCCTAATACTTTGCAACAAAATGAGGTTGCAAAAGGAAAAAAAAATATACACTTATTGGAGGTTGCTGGAGCTTTACTTTTCTGAAATAAAGTACCAAATCATTTGTCTGGTGAAGCAGTTTTAACTGTAACATGTTTAACTAACAGAATGCCCTCCAAAGTTTTAAATTTTCCAATTCATATTTTGAAATAATGTTTTCCTCTTGCTCGTGGTTCCAATGGTTTGACTTTTAAAATCTTTTGCTGCAACTGGTGTCATCTTAGTATGACCATATTTGTCTCTGAATTGATGTTGAATAGCAGAGTTGCAGTACAAACATATAGTATATGTGAGTAATGATGCATGCTGGGCCAGATTCAGCATCACAAAATCACCGTCCAACCCCACCACACTTTGCCTTTTATAGTTTAGAAGAACTTGAGGTCAGAAACTAATTGATGAATAAAACAAACGTAAGTCAACCTGGATTCCAAGACGGCGTCATTTCTTTGCTCAAAATTTGTCTCCAAAAAATATGCATAGTTTTAAATCAACAATCATTCGATTTCCATCTCAATCAGTGTAGTGAGTAGTTTATGCGTTTTCTTTATGAGGAACATCTTGAGGCAGTTTATAGAATACTGAGATATTTGAAGGTCAATCCCGGAAAGGGCTTACTCCCTTTGTCCCAGAGTAAGTGAACCCTGCCAAGTATTGGTGCATTCACCATGATCATAAATGCAGAGTGAAAGATATTGATTTGAATTGGGAGTAATGAATTAGTATTAATTATAGTGTATAATAGGAAAAGGGTAATTAATATTGCATAAAAGTGAAACGAGCCAGTTACTTTGGGACAATTTTGTTTTACAAAAGTGTCACTTATTATGGGACGGAGAGAGTATTTTTTTAAGAAGGCTTCCATTGGGCTTCCATTTAAGTTATATTCTGACAGTAATGTTGTCGTTAGCATAGCTCCCAACCCGATTCAACATTACAGGACCAAGCATATTGAGATTGACGGTCATTCATAAAGGAGAAGTTAGATGTTGGAATCACATGTCTACCATTTGTGACCTCTAATCAAAAGACTGCAGATATTTTAACCAAAAGTTTGGCAAAACCCATCTTTGAGCATGATAGATATCTACGCACCAACTTGAGGGGGTGTTGGAATGTGTACGGTGTGTGTGTGTGTTTCTTTTCTAGAAGGAGCCATATTATTCTTTTAGTCAATGCATTAACTTTCTATTTATTGTTCATTTATTCTTATTTACTAAAATTCTCATTGTGAATTTATTATCATTTATTGTAATCCTCCTTTATAAACAGTCTCTTGATTGATAGTAAAACATAACAGCATTCACTCCATTACTTTCTACAATCACCATAGACTAGAATGCTTACCTGCTATACATCTGTCTATCCATCTAAGTGTTCGGTACATAGCTTCCTCAACTCTTGAACCAGTAGTAGTGGTCTTTATAACATCGTCGAGAGCCATTATGATATCTGCTCCAATTCTATTCTGCACAGTTTATGCCAAAAAATGAAAACAGGTGAATTAGAGAAGCACAACACAAATGTGTGTGTCATTACTCATCAATGGACTTACTTGTATTTGAATTGATTCCTCGGGTGTTAGAAGCATCGGCTTTCCATCTACTGGTGACTGAAATGTGACACCTTCTTCTGTGATATCGGCAAGATGCAAGAGTGAAACCATTTGAAAACCACCAGAGTCAGTAAGCATGGCGCGTGGCCAATTCATAAATTTGTGAAGACCACCAAGTTGGTGGAGAAGCTCAGAAGTAGGTCTCAAGGCCAAATGATAAGTATTTCCAAGTATTATTTGGCAACCAATGTCTTCAAGCTGGCTAGTTGTCAAACCTTTGATTGTTCCTTGAGTGCCCACTGGCATGAATAAAGGCGTTTGGCACACAAAATGAGGAAGTGTCAATCGAGAGGCACGAGCACGTTTGAACTTACCGAGAATCTCAAAACGAAGTGCCATTGCGTCTGTCTGTCCTGTCCTGTCCTAGAAAGGAAGGAAGGAAGCACGAATAGAGTCGAGTCGATAAGCAGAGCAAAAAACAACCAAACGAAACAAAGTCGAGAGAGAGAAAACTTACGAGATGCGGCCGAGGAAAGCTTCAGTAAGGTTGTGCTTCTGCCTGCGTGTGTGCCGGCTGCCACTCCTTATTTGAATTTGCTTTCCTCTTCCCTTTCAACACATGCCTAGGCTAACGCGTTTTTCTAAATAATAATAACGACCGATCGGGCCGTCCAAAAATCTCAATTCAGAAATTTTATAGTTTGCTGTTTAGGCCTCCCGATTTACTCAAAGACCACCTGAAAAGTTCAAAGCTCTGGCTGATAGCTTATATCTAATGTCAGATGACCAATAACTTATACTAATAGCTTGTATATTGATTATTGATGATTTATAGATGATAAACTAATTGAAGTGTTTGATAAATTAACGGTTCATCTAGCTAATAAGTGTAAATGACATAAAAACACATGCATAATTAATAACAAAATTTATATCAATTAATTTTTTTTAAGGAAAATCTATATCAATTAATATTTAAGAATTGATAATTTAATATATCTTTTATATATTATTAAATAAATTTGTATTCACTACTTCTATTTATTTTTTATTTATTTAAGTGTTTATACTTTATAAAAAAATTAATTATGATAATGAAAACTTACTAGAGTACCGTAAAAAATTAATTATAATAATGAACACTTACTGGAGTACTCTTCTCAAAAAACTTACCAGAGTTATTATTATTTTTATTTTAGTGTGCGGGGGAAAATATTTGGGTGTCATTAGCCTTTAGTGCCATTGGCAGGGCCAGCCGGCCATGAGGGGGTGCAAACAGCTTTACTGAGTTGGGTCTCCAATTGGAGGCCCAAATATATTTTTTTATATGCACTCCAAGTAAACTAATATTATATACAAGTAGCGCGATCTTGATATTAGTAATGTGGAAATGGCTTAACGGTATGAGCGTGAATTAATGATGTTTAGGACTTGGGTTTGAAACTCTGAACCCATGTTTTTTCTTAATCATTTTTTCTTCTTTAATTAACTCATTTCATGTTTTTTTTAATTAATTTTTTTTTCCTTTTTTCTTCTTTAATTAACCCAAAACTCATGTTTTTCTTTAATTAATTTTTTTCTTCTTTTTTTCTTTTTTAATTATGTTTTTTTAGTATGAGAGAGCTTTATGATTTGGACATAATTTATCATGGATTTGAGGCTCATCTATTCTCAATCCTCTTTTCAATTCAGGTAAATTGTCCTTAACATATTGGATTATATATTTACAATTAAAAATACAATATAATTTTTTCCTTTCTTATTTTTGTTAGAAGACTTCCTATAATTTTTGGTCCATACTTATCGTATAAAATACTAAAGCGCTAACAACAAATATTATAATTTTTTTAATTGAGAGAACAAACATTATAATTATTCTCTAAAAAATACATTATAAATCTTTTATATTTATCTTTGTACAAATTAAGGAAAAAAATAACCTAGAAGATTGATAAAGATATTCGCTTGAAGTTGTATTTTTATATTATTGATTAGAATATTAATATTTTTTGTGTTAGTTACAATATTGACTTTTTTTTAATAGTTACGAATTGTTATGAAACTATTAGAATAAGAATAAGAAGAACAAGATTAAAGAGAAGAAGAGAGAATAGAGATAGAAGAAAGGGGATTATATTATTCTCTTGGTATATGTAATTAGGTTACATATGAGCTCTATTTATAGAGAAATACAATAATTTGGGGAGCATGCACCAATGACTTAGGGAGCAAACACAATATGGCCCAATAAGCTAATAGTATAATCCAATGACTCAATTGCTATATGGACATCCACTTATAATATTCATAACACTCCCCCTTGGATGTCCATCAATGATATGTCTCATTAAAACCTTACTGGAGAAAAATCCAATGGGGAAAAAATTATAGTGAAGGAAAAAGAGTACCACATCATTTTGTGTCATAATCTGCCTCATCAAAAACCTTACCAAGAAAAGCCAGTGGGATAAAACCATGGTTAACGGAAAAAGAGTGCAGAACACATTTTTGTCTCCCCCTCATAAAAACATCTATATAAGAGATGAAGAAAGTCAAGTAATCTTTTATGCATGTTACTCAAAAACTTTACTTGATGGTGACTTGATAGAAAGATTTTATTTATCTCCATATTCTTCTCTAAATTGACAGCTCTTAGAGATATCTTCATATTGAGCTGTTGAAAGAACCTCCTTTCAAAATTAGAAAACCACAAGTTTTTTGTATGTGTAAAATCATAATCCTTAATAAAGAATATTCTCTGATTCCTTGAATATTTGCATTTACTAATATTGACAAAAACAAAATACCACGATATATATAATAAGTAAAATACATTAGTGTCCTCACTTGACCAATTCAAGTTGTTCATAATTTTCTTGAGGGCATGGTTTTTACTTACGTCAAGTGACATCTCAATCATTCTAGTATATTTATATAACAAATTTTAGAATCTCTTCATGAGTTCTAATAATATTTATACTATTATCATAAAATCGATTACAACAAATTCATTTTCAAATCCTTAAAATGGAGAAATGATGTCATCTTTCCAATAGTTTTGATAACGTGTCTCACACAAATGAAATCCTTCATGAGCCATACAAATATATTGTAGCACATCTTTCATATAATTTGAGCTTTTCACATGCTATCGAACTTGATCAAGTGTGAAAAAGTTCTTGAATTCACGTCGGGTGAATATTTCTTTTAAAACTAAATGGTAGACATTTATTGATTCACTTTCAGTGAACATATCAAACTCTCTATATAAGTATTTTACCATTCTAATTCCTTTTTCGCGCGAAAAATCATATAGATCCATTTAACTTCACACCTTCAAGTGTGTGGACAAAAAGTCCAAAAAAAATGATGATTTACGAAGCAAGTTTGATTTCACTACAATTGTCTCTTTCCATTCTGTAGATATTTTCTTTATCTATAATCTTTAGTCGACTTTAACACATGATCCTCATTATTACTTATCACATATAGCGTTATATTACATGCAAAAGCACGTCAACGTTGACTTCATTTCGGTTCCATGATATTTTATTCATGACATGATTTACCAATATTTTATAAGTTTCAGATATCTGATTAGTTCTTCTGGAACTGAAAAATCATTTATGTCAGAAAACTCTCTTAGAGTTTTTATATCCTCGTTTGGGTTATCTTTCCTTTAAGCTCATTTTCTTATTCAAGGCTTTTTATATTTGGAACCGATTGATCTATCATGTTTCAGGCACGGTTGAGACTCGTTTGCAATATTAGATTATCTGATATGGACATCTATTTCGTTTAGAGCATTAGCAGCTGATATTAGATTTGTTTACCTTTGCAAATGAGTTATATCTTGAGGATCAAAACGAGACAATAATATTTCCTTTCAAAAAAATTATTTGAACTCAGGTTCACAATTTTTAACTGCTTATCATCTCCCCCTAATATTAAGAAAACTAATTCATCAATTGATAATCAGTCTACTGGGCTGTAAACAAGTTGACTCAATACAATTAATGATAGATGGAGATTTATATCAAATATATTTTCCCAATATTCTTTCAAGATTTACCATTGTGCATTATATTGGAGCAATTCTGATATACACAACACATCCAAAAATTCACTTAGATGAGAAATATCAGGTTGTTAACCTTAAACCAATGATAAATTAAGGGGAGGACTTCTGTATAGTAATGTGTTGGCTTGATGCAAACCAATATCTCAACATACAAGATTATTGATTCCCAAAATAGAGTTTATAAGACATGGTCTCATAACCAAAATAAAGTTTATAAGGTATGGTCCGATAACTATCAATCATAGGATTGACTTTAGACATCTAAAGATGGATCTTCAAGTCCATTTTTATGAGCATATGCTACCAGTTGTTCCATATCAATTTCAATTGACGAATGATACTTATCAAATGCTTTCTGAAAAGTTTAGAAAATAAACTCTTAGTCAAATTTGTTGACATAATAATCTCATAAACTTCTGGTTGTGAATATACATGTGACCATTTAGTTGATGTATCGATTCAAATCATATAATATTCAAGTGATTCACATGATCTATGTATTAATACCTTATATAAGTGAGAGACTCATTCATTTAAATTGTCAACTTTCTCTGGAAACTAGTTACACACAATAGTTACTAGATTGAGGAATCTTACGGCTCTTCAATATATTTTCATTTTTTTTTCAACTAGTTTCTGCATCATAATAGATCTGGGATAACCCAACCGGTCTTGCCAACGATAAATTTAATATATTTTGTAAACTTCTGGTTTCCAATAATATGTGCTTCCATTGCACAAATAATATAATATGTAAACTTCGGGTTTACAATAATATGTGCTTCCATTGCACTAATATAAGTGTAAATAGAAAAATTCAGTACACTTATTTTCTTGAGAGTATGTCTCGTAATATAGAGATATTTAACAATTTAGATGGATATTTTAAATCTCAATAAAATTTTATGAAAATGTAATCTCATTGTGTAACTTTGTTCCTCCATGTAACAATAAATTAGCTCTTCTGGAGCCTTCAATAATTAATTTATTTTGAAGTGCAATGTTAACATTGATTATGAAAAATACTATCGATTCCCCAAAATGCATGATTGAAACCACATTATTGTAGAAAATTTAATAACAATAAAATCCAACTATCATAACCGTGATTCAATTTCAAATGAAATAATATATATATATATATATATATATCCATGTCAATATTGATTCACTACATGTGAATATGAATCTTTAACCATTTATTATAGAATCAATATTTCTCCAAATTAAAGAATCAAAACTTTGTTTAATGTACTATCAAATTGAATCACAAAAGTTGAGATTCATTATTAAAATACAATAAATCTTCCACAAATATATATCATAACCAAATATATAGCATTTATTTATTTTTATTATAACTAAATACAAAAATTATACACCAAATTTATGTGAATCAATTTTAATTTCAAAGTAGAAATTAAAAGGTTGGTTATAAAAGTTTTGCCAAATAAAAATATATTTTCACAACAAATCAATTCACTTGAATCAAATTCAATTCAAATCTTTATTTTCTAACAACATATTTTGTGATTGTTGTTACAATGATCAAATAATCATACTTAAAAAAAAATCAAAATAAATATTTGTATACATGACATTCATGTGCACATCGATAATGGATTTTAAACAAGTTTAAATCAAAATCCATAAAAAATTTCCAAATTACATGAAAGCACAACCATAAAAATAAAATACTTATTTGTCATCAAAAGAAAGCACAAATATTGATCATAACAAATTGATGTACATATCTCCTTATACGAAACTTCGGTTTTTCGAAAGTATAGAAAATTTTCTACACTGATTTTTTTTTTTTGGCCTACTATAATTTAGAAAAGAGTTTATATGAGCCGAAATTCAAGAACTTAAAACAAGATAATTTAGGTGTCAAACACGATTTTGATGGTTGAGAAATTGAAATTTCCAAATATCATGGATCCAAATTTTCCACTATAAAATCAATTCACTTCTAAAAAAATGATTTTACCCAACTATTCTTCGCAACAACAAAATTTGTGACAAATAATTAAAACAAAATAAATGATTTTAATTAGAGTCTACCATTCAAATTGACGTTTGATCCGTAACAAATATCGACCGTAAAGTTATAAAAAATTGAATTAGTTTCTTATTTTGGAAAAGTAAAAATATATAGAAATTAGAAAATAATTTTTGGATCAAATCTCCAAATAAAAGATAATTGATATAATTTGAATCCTTAATTTTAGGAAGAAAAGGTGGACCTTTAATATTATATTTGAAACAAACTTAAACGGAAAGATATGTTTCAAATCAATTTTAATAATATATATATATATATATATATATTTTAACTTAGATCCAAATAAAAACTAGTTGGTTTATTTTAAACCCAACAAAACTAGTTTCAGCAAATTTTTTGGAAACAATCCACAGTTAAAAGAAACAATCTCAATCAAATAGAGATTTGTTTCAGAATTAAACCAAAAGATCAAATAATAATTAAATCAAGGGATAATTTCAACTGAATCGTAAATCAATAACACATGGAAATCTGGTGAAAAAAATACACACCAATTCACAAAAGAAAAATGAGTTTTTTTTTATGTTCTTCAGGAACTACTCACAATCAAATCAATTATTTGTGCAATCCATGCATCACTATTGAATTCTTCAGGAATTCATGAAGAATAAAATTGGTTGATTTTTAAGTTTTTCAAAAACTATATAACAGATCTAATATGTTATTTGTATGATCCTTCGTGGATGTATCACTACTGAATTCTTGAGGAATTTATGGAGAATAAATTAAAGCCAAGTTGTTTAAGTTCTCCAGGAACTATACAACAAATTTAAACAGTAAGATTAATTTTCTAAATCATCCTTCAGGGATGTAACTCTTTTGATTAATTCATCCAGAATTCACAAAAAAATATTGAGTTCTTCCGGAACTACACTTTTGAATTCTTCAGGAATTCATATAGAATAATATTGAATTCTTCAAGAACTACATAATAGATCTCTTTTATTTTATAATATGAGATTAATCCTTGTACAATACTTCAGAAATGCATATGGAATAAATAAACACAATAATATAATATAATTCACATAATAGTGGTTTAACGTATCTATAAGAAACTAATTCCAATTGATGGAATTGTAATAATATAGTCTATAATCATCGATACAAAAATTAAAACTTATTTGCATAAAAATATATTAAAAAGAATTACATGCCTCAGTTGGTCAGAGTCTCGTGCAGATAACGTGTTATGAAACTATTAGAATAAGAACAAGAAGAACAAGATTAAAGAGAAGAAGAGAGAATAGAGATAGAAGAAATAAGATTATATTATTCTCTTGGTATATGTAATTAGGTTACATATGAGCTCTATTTATAGAGAAATACAATGATTTGGGGAGTAAGCACCAATGACTTAGGGAGCAAGCACAATATGGTTCAATAAGCTAATAGTATGACTCTGTAATCCAATTGCTATATGGACATCCATTTATAATATTCATAACACGGATCTTATTTTCAATTTAAATCGATAATTGCTCTTTTTAAAAAAATTATATTTTTATTTGATTAGAAGCCTATTTTTAAATGAGAGTTGAGCCTCCAAATACATAGGAACAACTCTGGCCATTGGTACCATTAGTTCATTTTAGATGAGAGAGAATGATAAATAAATGATTAAAATAAATTATTTTGATGAGAAAGAATGAGTAATTAAAAGAGATATAAGAACAATAGTGCCAATGATACCAAAAGTCAATGACACTCAAGTAATATCCCTGTGTGTATGTATATATACACTTATTAAAGTTTTAGGGGTATCAACACTTATTTTAGGGATCTACACTTATTATTATATGCCAAAAATCTATATGGATATGTGAATATTAACATCGGCGGACAGTACCCCTAAAAATAAAACAATGGCCGACAATATTATCGTAAAAAAAAAAATTAATTGCAATTTTAATCCCCTCATTTAATCAATTAATGAATTTCGCTCCCCTGATTTTTAAATCTTCGTTTTTGATCCCTTAATTTTTCCAATTTTTAAAATTGAATCAAACATTTCAATCCACGATGAGGCACAATTTTAGATGGGTGGCACCAAATTTACAACACAAATAGACTGCTACATCATATTAAACTTAAAATTATAGATATTTTATCAAATAACTATTTTTAAATTCTAAATACTAAATGGTGTTATTTATGTAAACTATCAATTTAACAAAATTTATAAAATTGGCTAACTTTTTCTCATAAAATGCAGCAATCCCGAATATTTCTCTTCACTAATGGCTTTTCATTTCTATCATGTTGTGTCATCGTTTGTATATATCTATTGTTTCTCTAGACTTTTTTTTGACAAGTTGTTGTACACTTATTTAATACATTTACAAACAGAATACCCTAATTTCCATGCAAACTCGGCTACCTTAATTTTCATGCAAACTCGGCTATATATAGCAAACCCTAAACCGTGTTTCTCTATAAAAAAAAAAAACCTAAACCGTGACAAATTACACAGACAGACAACAGAAGAATCATATCCTTATTTACTAATTTTATTAGGTCTGCAACAGCTTAACCTAATAATTTCCCTCTAAAATGCTGCATTAGGTTAGCAATAATTTAACCTAACAAATTTCATCTAAAATGCAGCGCACCACTTTAATCTATCAAATTCCCTCTAAAATGCAGCAATCGCTAATATTTCTCATCACTGATGAGCTTTTCATTCCTATCATGTTGTGTCATCATTTGTGTGTATATATATATTGTTTCTCTAGACTTTTTTTTGACAAGTTGTTGTACACTTATTTAATACGTATACAAACAGAATAACCTAATTTCCATGCAAACTCGGCTATATATGGCAAACCCTAAACCGTGTTTCTCTATAAAAAAAAACTAAACTGTGGCAAATTACACAGATAACAGAAGAATCATATCCTTATTTACTAATTTTATTAGGTCTGCAACAACTTAACCTAATAATTTCCCTCTAAAATGCTGCATTAGGTTAGCAACAATTTAACCTAACAAATTTCATCTAAAATGCAGCGCACCAATTTAACCTATCAAATTCCCTCTAAAATGCAGCAATTGCTAATATTTCTCATCACTGATGAGCTTTTCATTCTTATCATGTTGTGTAATCGTTTGTATATATCTATTGTTTCTCTAGACTTTTTTTTTGGACAACTTGTATATGTAACACCTCGTATTCCCAACAATGTAAATCATACATGTAAATCAGAGTATTACAACGTATACGGAATGCTACACTTCGTAAAATACTTAAATAATAGTGTAAAATTTTCTATTAATAAAGTAAACAACAACTGATAACATTTTTAATAATCTCGCAGCGGAAATAATATTCATAAATCTTTTCAACCAAAATATGGCTCTAAGACCTCAACGTGTTCAGCATTAATACAAAATCCAACTAAATTATTTCAACATGAAATCTCAAGAAAAATACGTAACAAGGACAACGCGACAATAAAACCCTCCCCGTTACGTATCAGAGCATCCTAAAGACCATGAGGGAGTCGACTCACAACTGCAGCTAGTCCTGAGTATCTGCACTTGCCCACAAGGCGGCAATTTCAACAGAAGGGGTGAGATACATATTCAATAATAATAAGAATATAATTCATTGAAATAAATTAACAACTTA
>Ga0315913_1003999_pt1 | contig 17780 bp, 19 predicted proteins | sample MpolsnodulesMG_FD_207736 | JGI IMG/M metagenome (GOLD analysis project Ga0315913, IMG submission 207736) | Medicago polymorpha root nodule microbial communities from Los Angeles, California, United States - small nodules | ecosystem: Host-associated > Plants > Roots > Nodule | place: USA... | reverse complement strand
CTTCATAAACTGTTTTTTCATAAACAACCTTAAAAACTTATATATAATACATAAAAACTTATTTATTTGCATAAGCTGTTTTATATAAGCTCTAAAATAAGCTAATCCAAACGGGCCCTTAATGTACCAGATGCGGATATGGTGTGAAACTTGTGTTCTAAGAATTCATCTAGTTTGATTAAGTAGATGCTGTGCCCAAACTTCAGTGGTTGATTCTTTCCCTGCTTTGTTCTTGAGATAAGATTTCCATCATCTTAATTCTATCTGATGAAAATACTGGTCTTTTTTAGTTTTTATGATGTGCATGTAGCAATTTATCAACAAAGGCATTTCTGCAGGTCAAACACTGCCTCCAAAAAGGATGGAAGTCTACAGTTTTATGGTTTTCCTTGATATCATTGTTTGCTAAGAATGATATGGGTGTACCATTGAGATTGAATTATCGGCCAGGATCATGTTTTGTTGACATCTCATGTACTAATGATGGAGGATGCGCACTTTGGAGAGTTTGTCCTTCTGAGGCCGAAAGTTCTGAAGGAGTAGCTGACTCGGAGGCTTTCAATCTACTGGGGAAGAGAACTTTCTACCTTGAGAACAAAATGAATAACTCTGCTATTGCTTTCGTTGATGGTGCTCTGGAGTTTGTCAAGAAGCCTGGAAGTCCAATCAAGTTCAAAGTTTTCAATGATCTTTCTGTTACTTCTGATGTTTCCGAGACTGCTAGCTACCCTAGAATGGGCCTGCAAACTCCTTTGCCCACTGATGCAGAAAATACATCTTTGCTGGGGGGAAAACTTCCTTGTATCGATATTAAAATTGAGAAAATTTCCTTGAATATTGTTCACGAGCTTTCTGATACTGAAGATCTCTTCCCCCTCATAAGCTTATTCCTTAACGATACACAACTTACTGTACAGAGATTGGCAACAAAATCGAGGGTCATAAGCACTTCAAGTGCATCAATAAATTATTTTGATGCTCAAAGAAACTTATGGTTATTCTATATTCCCATTTAAATTTTACACTTTTTACCATTCACATTTTCATTTGAACTACATTCATAAGATACATTTTTTTTTTGGATTTCAGGGAAGAACTTCTCCATCCCGTTGAAATTAGCATTTTTTACCGATCTAATGTTCAGGCCCAGATTTCAGAATATGCATCACATGCAGTGCCTGTTAATTTCTTCTGCAGAATAACAGAGGTTTTTAGAGTTGCATCTGATTTTGTGCTTCTTTTCTTTATTTAAACATTATATTGCCATTTTCTGAAATTTCTGGATCATCTGGGCAGTTGGACATATCGCTAAATGAAAATTCGTTGGATGTGCTTCTCTTCATGATTGGGGAATTGAAATTATCCGGTCCTTATTCACTACAAAGCTCTGTGATTCTGGCTAATTTCTGCAAGGTTGTTGATCTAGTGCATCTATATTATTCTTACCATTAGAAAAAGACAAGATGACTTAACTGATGTTCCTGAATTTCCATTTTTGTTAAACCAAATTTTTTTGTTTGAGCTTCTCTGTGGTCTATAGTTTCTCTGCTTTATGCCTAGAATGCTATATATTTAAACACCACTGAGTTAATAGTATAATTGATGTCAATTGGATCAATTAATTATAATTGCTAGTTGGCAGGTGGAGAATCAGTCAGGGTTGAATCTTCTTTTTCACTTTGATCAGCAACGAGTAACAATTCCCCGAAAGCAGTCTGCCTCCATTTTATTAAGGTTTGCAGTTGTTATTGATACCCATGTATATGGTACATAATTGAATATCAAACAAATTTATTTTTGGTCATTATTATTTGTTAAAATTCAGCTATTGTTGAACAATGGAGAAAGCTTGAAAATGGAGAGAGAATTGAAAGAGAGAAAACTGTAACAAAATTTGTATTTCAGATTATGATTCAATACAATGAGATACAAGTATTTATAGTCTTTAGACTTAAGAGGGACAGCTGACACAGTTGAACTGCCAGCTGTACTTAGCTAGAAATAACTTGCTAAGTTTAGAATACACTATTATAACTAACTAAGTGAGATTTTAATCAGCTTAGACTACATTCTCTGATATTATTATACCAGAGAGTGGAATTTCATGCAAAGAAAATAACGATTATTCCCACAGTAGTTTAATGTCCATTTTCATGCATCATGCACGCGCGTTCTGGAATTCTGATTAATTTTATTTTTTTTTTGTAGTGAATAATATTTCACAATCATTTAGTTGTAATCTTGAGTGTTTAATCCAAGATCTTGATTTATGCTTCATCTAGGTTGATATTTTATTTTATAGCAGGTCTTGATAAACTTGTGTCATATTTGTGTTTGACGATGTTATGAGAACTGAGGTGGTTTTCAAAGGATCTCATATTTCCTTTATCTTTTCTGCCCCCTCTTCTATTTTGAGCATATAACTCCAGCCCTCTAATTGAGTTATTGCTCATTCATGTTGTTATCAGAGATCAAAATTTTAATGGCTAATGTTGAGTACCTTTTCTTTTCCTTCCATGACTTTTTATTTGTGACTGCTGTGACAGGAGGCTCTGTGATTTTAAAATTCAAGATTCTGATGCTGCAATATCTGTTTCTATCCAACTTGCTGATGGTGGTTCCTTTGCAACTTCTCCTATTCGTCTCTTACTTCCACGAACACAGACTCTTGCTTGGAGAACCCAAATTATGCCAAGAGAAGGTCTTAATTACTTACTATCTTTCCATGCATTAATGTTTTTTTTGTCCGTTGGTCGGTGCAACCTGAAATTCCATAAATGCTCTACATTTTATTTTTATGTATTTAAAGACAGTTTTGTTAATATGGCTCCTTGTCAAAGTTAATATTTTTCTTTTCTTTTCTTCCGTCCTAATGTTGTTTCTAGCCTCTTAAGGTATATGAATGAATTGCATTTCTCAAGTAGTAAATACCCTGAATGAAATCTTAGTATTGATACTGTATCTTCTTGAACCATGTATGTGACATTCAATAGAAGTATGATTATCTGATCTTGAAGAATAATGATTGGTAAAAAAGATATTTCATATTCATATGTTACTATGCAGTTTCTTAACCATGGCATGAGAAACTGAGTGGTCAAAGAGGTTGGATGCTCTTTATATTTGTGGTTTATTTTTGGTCTGCATCTTGAGCTTATGCAATTGTGAAGGCTGTTCTTATCATATTCATAATTCATTTAACAGGTTCAAGAACTTTCCCTGGGCCAATGCTCGTGGTTAACATTTCTAGGAATTCAGAGGTATCTGCAAATGTCATTGTTCTGCACAAATAATCCCTTTCCGTTTATAGCATATTTTTTTGCACATTTTTTTGATTATATATTTTTTTGCGAATTTGAAATTGGGTTAATAAAGGATCATATACAACTAATGAGTTAAATACTGTAAGAAATAAATTATTATGGTAAGTAATTATATAAAATGTTATAAATCATATAAATTAATGAAAGTAAAAATAGTTATACGTGCCTCTGTGATGTGAGTGTTAGTACAATTTAAGTCAGATAGATTGATTGACTCATATCCATGTATAAGCCATGTTTTTTTCTTTCTTTTTGTTTAAATCAGGTTGGTTTGTCATTTGTGGTTTCTCCGTTGATTAAAATACACAATGAAACTGGATTTTCAATGGAACTACAATTCCAGCGACCTGCTCCAATGGAAGATGAGTTTGCATCTGTGTTGTTAAAACCAGGAGATTCTATAGATGATTCTATGGCTACATTTGATGCAATAAACTTCTCTGGGGGCGTAAAGAGGGCTTTAATGTCTTTAAGTGTTGGTAAACATTTTCACCTGGTTGTCCTTTTATTGACTGCTGTTCCTTTTCATTCCACACTGATTTTCTTTATTCTCTACTATTCATGTGCACCCTTGTCAGATTTAGCAGTTATACTGTTTCGTATCATTGTGGTTTACTTCGTGAAAGATGAATGATCTTTGTCCTTATTAATAATGCTGCAGGTTTTCATCATTGACATTCAAATGACCTTTATACTCTTTAATGTTATTCCTGGTTTCTATACATGTAATTTTACTATAATTCATGATTATGTTTAAGATTAAGTTCCTTCCTAACTATCCATATATTACAGAAATGATGCAAGGGACATTGTTAGGAACCAGAGAATTGAAACGGAAGAAAAAGAATCAAAAGATTAGGAAGTCTAATTGAAAGCTGAAATGAAAGTGGGGTATAGAATTCTCCCCAGGGGTTCCTCCTGCATAGGACTTCTCCTTTCACAACACTATATCAATGTACAGAATGACCCTCTACATCCTTCTGTCCCCTATTTTAGGGATGACAATGGGGAAAGTCTTGGTAGGGTACTATAGTATCCGTCCCCATACCCGTAGTTGAGAAAAATATCCGTACTCAGATTTGTATCCGCGTAGTAACAACTCAATACCCGTACATCTTACTGCACTTTTTGTATAATAAATAAATTATTAAAAAATATTGATCATTGATACTGAATTAGAAAATCATTAAATCAAACCAAAAAATATTAAAAACTAAATTATTTTACTAACTCAGTATTCAAAACAACAAACATTCTTACATTTACATCCTTAATACCCCAAACATGCAAGTCCAGATTAGGAAGAATATAAACACGATCGATATATTAAGCAACAAATATGATCAGTATGTTTCTTTTATGATTTTTTTTATGATCAATATGGAGTTATATATGTGGAAAATATTTCTTAATTTTAATTTCAATAATATTAAATGTACAAGCGCTATTCTCTATTAATAAGATAAGTACTAGTAATTGCATGGGCAGGTGACAACTAATACAATCTAGTCCTTACGAATCACAATAATTATTTACAACACTCCCCTTCATGATGGTGAATAAATATCTCTATCATTCCTAACTTGCAAGTAAGTTGCTTAGATCCTTCTATTGCGAGCCTTTTGTTAACACATCAGCCAGTTGATGCCTAGAAGGAACGTAAGCCGTTGCCACCAATCCGCTGTCTAGCTTCTCCTTGATGAAGTGGTGGTCTATCTCTGTTTTTTGTCCCGTCACGTTGTACCGAATCATGAGCAATACTGGTAGCCGGTTTGTTGTAACAAAACAATTAAAGAACTTCATAGGTCCTTCATACTTTATCTTCAAGTCATTTAGCACAATATCCACAATAACTCATATATTTGATCAAGCTACCACACTTTGCTTCTTACAGTCCAAACGACAATGTTTTCACACAAGAATGTGCAATAGCCTGAGGTGGATCTTTTGCCACTCGCTGATCCTGCATATTCTGCATCAGTATAAGCCTCCATACTCAGACTTCCACCTCTCTTGAACAAGAGCCCGCTCTCCGGAGTGATTTTGAGAAATTCCAGGACAGGATCTACAGCCCAAGTGTCTGGCTCTTGGGTCATGTATGGACTGACTCACAACGCTAACAACATATGCCAAGTCCGGTCTTGTGTGGGCTAAGTAGATCAACTTACCCACTAGTCTCTGATATTGAACTTTGCCAACCTTCACACTCTTGTCTTTGGTGCTCATTATGATTTTGTTCAATAGGGACACTTGGAGGTTTGCAACCAAGTTCGTCTGTTCCCTGCAATGTTCAAGCAGATACTTCCTCCGAGAGATAAAAATGTCTTGTTTTGAGTATCTTCTTTAGTACACCAAAGTTGGCTCACTAGCCTTTGTCCTCACTACTTCTGATACAGGTGCTGAAGGTACTGAATTCTGCAAAATAGAGGCCAAAGGAGGAACATGAGCAGTCATAGGAGACTTAGAGAGGGTAAAGGGGGAACATGAGCAGGAACAAGTGACTTAGATCTAGAAACAAGAACAGGAGGAACGAGAGCAACAACAAATGACTCTGGAAGACAAGGAACAAGATGGAGAAACTCACCTCAATCTTCATCTTCAAACCAAAATCCATCCAAACCCCACAAACCAAAACTCAATTAATCTCAATTTTAAACAATAAAAACCAAACCAAAACCCCAATTTTAAACAAATACGCCGCCAATTTTTTTTATTTTTTTATTTTTATCAATATATTTTATTCTGTTTTGTTTTTCGAAGACTTTGTTGAATCAATTGACCTTTATCCCGAGTTGATTTGGTTTAATGGTTAATTTTCAGGTAACTTCTTATTTGCACTTAGACCGAAAATGACTGAGGAATTTAGTAACTCCGAAACTTCTCTTTCACTGGAATGGTCGGATAATATTAAAGGCGGGAAAGCTGTCCGCCTGTCTGGAATATTTGACAAATTAAATTACAGAGTTCGCAAGGCATTATTTGTAAAATCAGTTAAATGTTCCTTTAGCACAGTGCATTGCAAACTCATGTCTGAGGGTTTATGTGTTGCCGATATGCATTTTCTCATTCAGACAATTGCTAAAGATATCCCTGTTGTACAACCCGAAAAGTCTGCTGCTGTGTTAAAAAATGAGAGTTCAAAAGTTTCACTGCTAGAGCAGAAAGAAATATATCTTCTTCCTACCGTACGGATGACAAACTTATTACATTCTGAGATAGACGTCCTTTTAAGTGAAACAGGTAAAGAAATGCATGTTTTTGGCGAACATATTTATTCTCACACTACATTAACTTTAATTTTGATTTCGGTTAAGATCAGCTGAATCTGGTTGGATATGAGAAAATTGGGAAGCAGGCAACAATATCATGTGGTTCAACAGCTGATTTTTATGCCAATCCAGCGGTTATATATTTCACTGTTACTTTAACTTCTTCAAGTTCAAGTTCCAAGCCAGTAAATAGTAGGGATTGTGTGAAAAAGTTACTGAAGCAGAACACTGAAGTCCAACATCTCGATATAAATTTGGACTTTGATGGAGGAAAATTTTCTGCAACCTTGAGATTGTACCGGGGAAACAGGGGCATGCTGGAGGTTATTATTGCTGCCTTTGTTTTCATTGAGTAGAACTGACATCTAGTTGTGAAGTTCTACTATATCATGCTTTTGTTTAGTTACTCTAATATCATGCGAATCTGTGGAACTGCTTGCAGGTTGTTGTTTTTACATCCTATTCCGTGAAGAATGAGACAGACCTTCCGATTTATGTTCTTGCAACTAAAAGATGGCCTCTATCCAAGTGATTCCTACATTTCTAGTCATTTAATGGGAACATTAAGGTTGTTTTTGCCCATTTTTGACATTGGTTACCTCTCCATATGCAGGATTGAATTAGAAAATTTAAAGTCGAACATTCCTTCAGAGCTAGGATTATGTTTGCTTCCAAAGTCAACCAGATCATGGTTCTTGAAGTAAGATTAGTTATTGTCCATAACTTATTTGTTTAATGTGTCAAATTTGTGGTTTCTTGTAATGCTACCTAAATTTACTTTAGTCATCATGTTATGCATTATTCTACAGTTTCTTATCTTCCATGTTTCCAGATCTGAAAGAGTGCAACTGAGGTTACTGGAGGACCATACATCTGAGGCACCGCTAGACTTGGGTTCGTTATCAGGCCTTATAGAAATAAGCTTTAAAAAAGAAGAAGGATCTGGTATTAAATCTGTAACGAAGCTTGGAGTGTCTATTGGTCCTTCTTTAGGAGAGATTGTTGTGCCATCACAGATGGTGACTTTGGTTCCACGATATGTTATTTGCAATAAATCAGAACAAAGTATTACTGTTCGCCAATACTATTTTCAGGTATGCATCAAGTACATAATAGTTTAAGAGAGTGTGTGTGTATTTTTTTTATTTTTTGTATCATGTACTTAATTTAGCTGTTTGTGAAGGATGAGGTGGAAGGTGTTATATCCATTAACAGCAAACAGAGAATGTCACTGCCGCTGAAGGAAGGACTTACCAAGAAAAGAGAGTTCAGTGTATTTGAGCGGTTAATCAGAAAACACAGAATTGACAGTGACAATTCGTTGTTATATGTTCAGATTCAAACAAATGAGCCTGGATTGGGATGGTCTGGGCCAGTGTGTCTAGCTTCACTAGGACATTTTTTCCTGAAATTCAGAAAAGAAGGTACAATGTCAGACAACAAAATGACACAATTTGCAGCTGTTCATGTGGCAGAAGAAGGTTCTGCTCTTGTTTTGAGTTTCTACAAGCCACCAAATATAAGTCTGCCTTATCGAATTCAAAATTGTTTGCACAGCTTATCAATAACTTACTACCAAAAGGTATACAGCAATTCTTTGTTTTGGATTTTTATTCAGTCGTTTTATTTTTCTTCCCTGCCCCTCACATCATTTGTGAAATTTCCAGGGTTCATTAGAACCGGAGGTTCTTGGACCTGCAGGAAGCGCTGATTATGTCTGGGATGATTTAACTCTTCCTCATAGACTGGTTGTCCGCATCAATGGTGCGCATCTGAATCTTGTTGTAGATTTATTTATTCTGTTTGAAAAAGTTGATTTATGAAATCTTGGTAATTTATTTATATATTGACCACTTAATTGGTTAAGTCTGCACGAGGTTAAGACATTAATGTTTGAAAATCTGCCTTAATTGAGGCCCACCCCTATGGTCTGTTATTGGGCCACTTTGTCTGCCTTCACTGCAATGGTCTAACATATTTTGCATGCTGGATTGAGGGTGTGGGTTTAGGGAGATATGGTTTTTGTAGTGCTTATATGGCTTGGGCCATCCTAACGAGTTAGGTCCTAAGCCCAAATTTTAAGAATTGAGCACTGTACAAACATTATTAACCACTTTAGAATGTGTAGTTGCCAGGGATAGGAGTGGCGTAGACTTCGAATCCGCCATGTCAGCCCTCTGGAGTAAGTCTTCTACGTATTGTTAAAACAACAATGATCCTCTAGATAGGTGTTTAATCTGGATGCCCAAAAAGTAATCCAGACGCCCGAATTGCTTTAGGGCAATTTTTGTTTTCAGCTTTTTTTTTTTTTAGATTCTAAACTCCTGATAGAGGAACCAGTAATAATGATATCATTAACATAAATTAACAATGAGAACTCAGAACCCGGAGGCTGAGTCATATCCACCTTTGCTTGATAGTCATTTAGAAAGGCATTGTTTACATCAATTTGATGGAAAGCCTCTCCTCTCCCTGAATTTGTATAGGATTAATCTTGACAAATATTCAAAAATCTCGTTCTTCTCAACAAACATAGCCAGGGTGAAAGTGTGGTTGTTGCATTCCACCCTGAAGTTAAGGTATGGGTCCAACTTTCCAAAGGTTATTATTTGTCCCATAATGCTCTTGACACATACTTTTTTCGTTGTTTCGAGCTGAAGATTTTTGTTTTCAACTCATAGGTAGTCTTAGAATTTGAGTTGGACCTAACTCAACCTTACAAAACCAGCTTGAAAGGTGAGGGACTAAACCTTACGCATGCTATATCTATAGGTAATGTGGGACTAAACCTACCCCTTCACAGCCAGCAGACTGAAGGTGTTGGAGGCTGCAATGAAGGCAACCCAGATACTGCAGTTAGTTAGCCAGGGGCAGACCGCAATGAAGGTTTCCAACAGATAGCATCATCCTCTTTGATAGATGAAATCTGCCTAAGGTTATCTCAAATTTCTCAAAGAAGGAACATACAGTTTTTTTCTCACTTCACATGCCAGTGAGTTCCGATGCTAGGTCATAAAAAGTGAGTCTTGGTCATCCTAACTTGCAAATTGTCGGTTGGTCTTCTCCAGAGCATTTCCTTTCAATATGATCAAATTTTCTACTCCCGTTGAGAGTTTTACAAATATACCAAGCCCACCACAAGTAATTTTTTACATTATGGTGAGAAAAATCTATATATAGGCTTACTAAGGGACATGAAATAAAAACAAGAGATTTGGACCAAGTGTATCAAGGATGAAGAAGGTGAAGTTTCGTCTAGAAAAAAGATATTAAAGATAGATGGCAGAATTATGTCCACAACTATTAAATGAAGGATATGTATTAGAAATCGTGGTTGGGCCTAACACAACCCCACAAAACCGGCTTGTGAGGTGAAGATTGCCCCCACTTATAAACACATTGTCAGGCCATGTCCTATCCGATGTGGGACTCTTAACACACCCCCTCACGACCAGCACTGTTGGGCTTGGTTCGTGGACATAAATGGTGGGTGGTCCAATCGCGGAAACCTGATAGCAAGTGGCCCAATGGATCTTGGAGAGGCTCTGATACCATATTAGAAATCGTGGTTGGGCCTAACACAACCCCACAAAACCGGCTTGTGAGGTGAGGATTGCCCCCACTTATCAACACATTGTTAGGCAATGTCCTATCCGATGTGGGACTCTTAACAATATGAGATCCTACCGCATTCTAATAGGTTAGACATTAGAGAGAAGAGAAAGGCCAAAATTATACCTTCTATCGTAGGATTCAAGAACCTGAGGTAAAAGAAACACAAAAAAAGATGGATAACGTTAAGGCAGTTGAGCCAGACAACATACCTATTGAGGTTGGAGAAGTTTTGGAGATAGAGACATTGGTTGGCTCACATCTTTTTAACAAGATTATGAGGTCAAAGAAAATGTTGAGTGAGAGGAGAAGAATCACTTTAATTATGATTTATAAGAATAAGGGAGATATACAAGATTTTGCAAATTATTGGGGATTAAACTTGTAAGTCATACCATGAAGTTGTGGAAAAGAGTGATTGAGCGGAGATTAAGAAAAGAAACTCAAGAAGGTGCTTGAGGCTATAATTAAAGCAGTCCAAGGCGACGTCAATGAAGCTTAATAGGGTTTTGATGCAAATGCATAACCTCTCAGATTGGGAGATCTGATACCAAGTTGAAAGAGAATAATATAAAAAAGATTGAATATTGTTTAATAATATGAATAACCCCAAAAATTATTATTACAATCATCATAAGTGATGATAATCAAGAAAAATGGAAATAAAATATTGGGCTGTTAATTACATGCTATCATGGTTATGTACAGAAGAAAAAAAGGAAAGAAATGAAAGAATAAAATGTTCTATTGTAACTATAAAATTTGGGTTGGGCCTCACTCAACCCTAATAAATGTAGTTATGTTGGTTATGATTCAGTTATCTTGAGCTTCTTAAGGCAATCTATATATAAAAACAGTCTAAGTGATATTTCTCTCTCTGGTTTGTCATTTTCGTACACTATCAATCTAGTAGAGTTTTATTATCTGGAAAAATAATAATCGCATCATATAAGAAGAAAGTTAAGAAAAAAAACTAATAGCGCTGTTGATTTCTGTTGCAGATAGTCTTCAATTACGGGAGATTAAGTTGGATAAGGTGAGAGCATGGACACCTTTTTATAAACTTGGGCAACAACGAGTTTTGGCAACACGTTTGCTTTCAGACAAAAGATCAAGAGATCAGAATGCGAGTTTCAGTGAGCATGATGGCCTTGAGATGACAAAAGTGGGATATGAAATATATGCAGAGGGACCAACCCGAGTTTTGCGAATTTGTGAGATCTCTGATAGTTTCAAGAGAGATACAGTTATTGATTTGTGTGCAAAATTTCAACTGAGAGTTTCTCAGCTTGCAGTTCACATACTTGAACATGTAACACAGGTAGGTATTCTAGCTTTTCTTAAGTGCTTGATCACCAAAGTCTAGATTCTGTTTATTTTTCTTGAAGTTGGACTTTTCATGTTTATAATTTACACTGGCTAATGTGTGTACTGTGTGTACATAAATAAAACTAATTTTGGAACAAAAGACGTTCCCTGCTTCATCAGATCTTACTGGGCATTTCTCAGTTTTCAGTAATAAAAACTAATTGGTGAATTTCACATATATCTGTAATCAAATATGATATTGTACCAGTGGCTCAATTTCAAACACTTTCAGAAGTGGATGGCTTTTCAACTTTGAAGTTATAGTGTCATAAAATGTGTTGCTCTGGGAAAATGGGAATGACTTTCCTGGTCTACTTGATATTTTACTGTGTCATTTCTTAGTGACGCATTGAAGGTATGATAAATTATTTTCTCCAATTTTTAAGCTCCAGTTTTTGTGTTCTATTTGAAGCAGGAAGATGAAAATGAGCGCAAAGATTTTACACCAATTGTAGCCGTGAAGTTGGGGAATCTTCACATGATTACCGTTTCTAATAATCATCAGAAATATAACCAATTCAGTATACAGGTAACATGTTTAATTTAACTGCATGACTGACTAATCCAAGTCTGAGGAAAATAATCCATTTAAGGACTTTATTGATCATATCCTATTTGTTATTGATTTAGCACATGAACTTGGAGCTTAAGTGGAATGAAGCTCCTTTTGCATCAATGCTTCGCAGACATCAATTGGGTTTCAGTGACCCAAATGATTGTGTACTGAAGGTTGTTTTTGTTATACTCACGTCCAGTTCAAATGTGAAGCAATTTAGATACTCATCAATTTTTCTTCAGGTAAAGTTGGACATTGGCTTTTCCTAAAATTATTATTTTAAGGAATGGATTTAACAGCTCCTATATGAATTGGTTGTACTCTTTTATGATCTGACATTTTGTTTTGTGTAGCCAATTGATTTGAACCTTGATGAGGAGACATTGATGAAACTTGCTTCATTTTGGAGAACATCTCTTAGTGACTCAGAGAGTCAGCGGATTTACTTTGATCATTTTGAAATCTATCCAATAAAGGTTTCCTTCATTATTTGTTTTTCCTCTATTTTGAGTACTTCCTATTAGTTACTAATACTATACTTGAAAATTATAGAGAAATTGTTTGCAGTTTAATTTCTTGAGAGACACTCTAACCATATGTATATTTATGTACACGAACAAGTACAGTATTATAGCATAGTACTCTGTGGTTTGAATAAAAAGCCAGTCATCTAAATATTGTAGTGTCTAACTTTAATAAGATAATGATATCTCTTACAATTTGGGTTGGGTTTAACTCATCCCCTTAAGACTAGCTTGTAAAGTCAGGGATGTCTCCCATTATAAACACTTCTTTACATATCACATGCAATGCTGGTCTCTCAATACACCCCTCTTCACACCCAAGACCGGACATCTAGAGTGTGACCAGGGTGGTTTGATAACGGGTGACACATTTTCAAGCCATACCTCATCAAATGTGGGACTCTCAACAAGTAACATTTGGAAGCTAATGATATTTGTTGGAAAGTCTGCCTTAATTGAATCCACTCTGCAGTCTGTTATTAGGCCACTTCGGCTGCCTTCATTACAGTGGTACAGCAACTTTGTAGTATCTATAATGTTTGTACAGTTCTCACCTTACAAAGTCGGTTCTGTGGAGTTAAGTGAGAATCTGCGTTCAAATTTTAAAATGGTATTAGAGCTCTGCGTTCAAATTCTGAAATGGTATTGGAACTTATCCTAAATCTGTTGTTAGACAATTTGTATCGTCCACACTCTAGGCACATCAGGCTTGTGCATGAGAGGGTGCATTGAAAAATCTGCCTTAATAGAGGCCACACCCACAGTCTGTTATTGGACCATTTTATCTTCCTTCGTTGCAGTGGCACTATACTTTGGGTGGGTTTAGTTCAACATCACCTAGAGATATGACCTTTGTTATGCTTATAAGGCTTGGACAGTTCTCACCTTACAGGCTATTATTGTGGAGTGGAGTTAGATCCTAAGTCTAAATTCTAAGAATATTCAATAATATCCGTTAACTAATTCATAATTTATCTTGAATTTTGTAGATCATTGCTAATTTTATTCCTGGGGAATCACAATCAACTTATAGCTCAACGCAGGAGGCTCTAAGATCCTTAATTCATAGTGTGGTTAAGGTTTGTTTTGCATACCGCATTGACTCTTTTCCTCATAACCATGGCGTGTACATGTGTACTTATTTATTTATTCATGTTAAATTCCCATCTTTCTCTTTGCAGGTGCCTTCCATAAAAAATATGGTAGTAGAACTGAATGGGGTTCTGATAACCCATGCTCTGATTACAATGCGTGAATTATTTATTAAATGTGCACAGCACTATTCATGGTAAGCCTACAATATATTTTCTTTTGAATTTTGTATCAGAGTTATGGCTGAATTTGAAGTGCTTGTCCAGGTATGCTATGAGAGCCATATATATTGCTAAAGGAAGTCCCTTACTTCCGCCGGATTTTGTTTCTATTTTTGATGACCTGGCTTCATCATCTCTTGATGTCTTCTTTGATCCGTCACATGGGTTGGCAAATCTTCCAGGATTAACTTTAGGTATATGATGTGCTTTGTTAGTTTCCTGTTGCGTCCACTTTTATTTTCTAATACACTTTGTGTTGGGAATCCAGAAATGCCCAGAAATGGATTCATAATTTTGGGGAGAGATAATTAAAACAGAGAAGGAAAAAAAAAAAGAAAAAGAATACCTTTCTAATGTTTTTGTTGAATGAGTAAAAATTTAGGCTAAAATTGTGAAACCTTGTCAACTATGACGCAAGGAATTTTGAGCTATGACACAAGGAATTTGTGAGCTACTGTAGATGAAGATTGTACTGAATACTCTGACTGTACAATGTGATGTCCATATGAAATGATTTTGGGACAATAAATTGACTATGAGAATTGTTTTATGCATGTTCAGCATGACAAGACAAAACGCTTAGAAATAGACTCTCACTTCATTAAGGAAAAGTTGGATAGTGGTTTGATAGCTACAACTTGCATTCCTTCTGATTTTCTCAAGACAAAACATATAATTACACTGAATTATGTGATTTTCTCAAATTATTAGTAGTGTCGGCGTGTCAGTGTCCGTGTTGTGTCTGTATCCGTGCTTCATAGTGTTTAACAAAGGGGTTTCTAACAGAACGATTCAGTTGACATACTTGCAAGCTGGGAATGATATATATTCATTCACCAGTTTGCGAAGGAATGTTGTAGATAGCGTATATTCTGTAATCATGTCTATTTAAGCATACAAGTATCTCTACTCTATTCACTTTTGAAACAAAATTCTATTTTTTTTCTCTCAATTCTTCATTTTCTTTGTAATGATATTTCCTTGAACAGGGTGTCTGTAGACTGGACTGAATAGATAGATGACTGGACTGGGATGGTTATTCACTTATTTCTTGATTAATTTCTGTCTATTATATGCAGCAGACAGATAGTTACTACTTTGACTGTTAGGATACAATGTTAGGAAATAATTCATAATTTTTTTGTTCTAATTTTATGCATTATTTTTGTCTACTTTGCTGTTGATCAGGTACTTTCAAATTGATAAGTAAATGTATCAAAGGGGAAGGTTTTTCAGGGACAAAACGCTACTTTGGTGATCTAGGGAAAACTGTAGGTTCTTAGTTCTTTGTTGTCTATAACATTTCTTTGAATTAAATATTTGATTATGGAGCATCAGGATATTAATCAATTTGTGATGGCTTCCCAGTTGAAATCAGCAGGTTCCAATATAGCTTTTGCAGCTGTAGCAGAAATATCAGACTCTATTCTGAGAGGGGCAGAAGCAAATGGTTTTGACGGATTGGTACAGAATCAGCACTTTTTGTTTTGATTTTATAAATTTGGTTACGTTCACTTAAGCCGGGACTTATTCTCTGTTGCATTGGTTGTTATGTGTTTGATGTTTTGCATTTTGACAAATTTGACTTTGAAGATGAGTGGATTTCACCAAGGCATTCTGAAATTGGCTATGGAGCCATCAGTTCTGGGAACTGCTTTGATGGAAGGTGGTCCTGATAGAAAGATATTGCTTGATCGAAGTCCAGGGGTTGATGAGGTATTGAATAATATTGTTGCATCTACTGTATTTAAGATTGAAATAAATTATGTTGAAAATCACTAATTTACCATTGTGTGTTTTTACTGAAGAGTATCTCTTGATTGTTTTTTTTTCAAAAAAATTATTTCAAACTTGTTTTCTGGGTGTAAGGAGTGTATGCTTATATTAGGCATACAAATAGAGCAAAAGATGAGAAGTTAGAAAGTTTTGTTCACATGCAACATATAATTAACCTTTATAAAATTTGGATATTAATTAAAAATCTATTTGAAGAAGGGGTGTAGTTAGAAGTCACACTGCAGTTCCAGAGGAGTCAGCAATAGAGCTCGCAAAAGCAGCGACAGAGCTTGGGTTTGTCATGTTTACTGCACAGATAGATCTACATAGAATAAAATGAGGCAGAGAGATTTAGATTCAAGAGTTAGGAGGAAGAGTACTCTCGGAGGAGCGCAGTGGCCGTAGACCTCTGCTCATGGCAGAGCACGGCTGTGGGACTTTCGGTCTCTTTGGAGAGGAGAACTGCAGTGGATGGCAGCAGAGTGTAGGTCACTGCTGTTGCTGTTTTGTGGTTGCAAGACGGAAAGAGGCAACGTGGTTTGGTTGCAGGAGGAAAAGGCTCAAAGTCAAAGTCAAAGGAATTAGAAAATAGATTAGAGACAAGGGCTCTCGATTTCAACTCAAAATAGGCCCTCTGATATAAATACAAGGGTTAAATAAGTTTTTCATCCCTATAAATATAGCGAATTTTGATTTTAGTCCCTAAAAAATAAAATAGAATGTTTTCATCCTCACGAAAAATTTATTTTGTTTTTGGTCCTTGATGACCAATTTATGTTTTTATGAATGTCAAGATTATAACTCTTTTTATGATCAAGATGTATCCATGTTGTGTCCGTTTATTATGTTCAACCTTTATATTCCTATTATGTTTAAAAAATCTCAAAAAGATGTCGAAATTAAATCCAGTAGGGACCAAAACTAAAACAAAAAAATTTGTGAGGATGAAAACATCTCATTTTATTTTTTAGGGACTAAAATCAAAATTTGTTATATTTATAGGGACGAAAAACTTATTTAACCCTAAATACAATGCCACATGCGTATGCAATAAATGCAAATATCCTAATATATTTTTCAACAAACTTTTGTAATTAGCTTCTGTTAATCAGCGTAATCAGTCTACTCTGGTGGTTTCTGCTGTAATTTTGTTGACGATTTACTCGTATCCTAGAATATTAAACTATTAGCAACTGCTAATAAGTATTTTTATTTTTTTGTTGAAACAATTGCTAGTAAGTTGTAAGGCACATTCTAGAATATCCATCCTTTCAATGTTAACTAAGTTAATGACTTCAGTAGCAGCACACATTTGTATTTGTATTTTATACGTATATGTATAACAAAAGAAATATATTATGTTTTTTCATATGATTTTTGAAATTCTTGATGAGGTCCACAATAACTAATTAGATGTTTGGCCTGCTGCAGCTATACATTGAAGGATATATCCAAGCCATGCTGGATACAGTTTATAGACAAGAATATCTTAGAGTCAGAGTTATTGACAATCAGGTAAGAGTTGAGCTATGTGTACACATAGATAGTGAAGTATGCATAGGAGATTTTTTAAGCTCGACATTTATGTGGAAAATTGCATTTTCATGCCTTGGGAGGACACTAGCACATTATTTGGAATGAAAGTTGAAGCACAAAACTTTGTTTTGAGAATGATGTTCGTATAATTATTTGATTTTAACACGGGAAATCATAGAAATTGGAAAATCATTGAACAATATATATTAAATTATGGATGAAGGATGCTAGGCAGTAGTCTGTTGGGGGAAGGGAAAAGGCTAACGATCTGTCTGATTTTTGTTTTTATTATTATTATTATGAGTCAGGATCCGTTGACACCAGGTGTAAGTCAAAAGACTTACACCAAATCTCAACCATTCAATCTAATCAATCTGTTGGTTCACAATATTCCATATGTGGAACATAAAGTAAAGAGGCGCACAGAAATTATTCCCTCTTTCCCTCTTTCTCCTCTATTTCACATGTTAGTCTATCAATTTTCTAGAAATCATTATGCAGGT
>Ga0315913_1003996_pt1 | contig 17784 bp, 6 predicted proteins | sample MpolsnodulesMG_FD_207736 | JGI IMG/M metagenome (GOLD analysis project Ga0315913, IMG submission 207736) | Medicago polymorpha root nodule microbial communities from Los Angeles, California, United States - small nodules | ecosystem: Host-associated > Plants > Roots > Nodule | place: USA... | reverse complement strand
TATATATATATATATAGTTTTTAGTTGCAATCCACTCTTTATTTTATGATGTTTGAATTGAAAGAGACGAAAAAAAACATTATAGCCATGTTCACTATTATTGGAACCTCTAACTCATATGGGGTTGTTTTGCCACATGCATAACATCCTCTATTGTTCTCATTAGATCTGTAGCCTGTTGAGACACGCTTAGATCCACGAATTGGTAGTTTTGTCTCTTGTATCGTTCAATTTAGTGTTATTGTTCCATTGATTCGTTTTGGTGTGTATCTATTTAAGCGAATTTTAAGTTTGTGCATTATGGTTCCCTTCCTGTTCAAATCTTTCGGTTCTCTTTTTGGGTCATTTCTCGGTTGAATTTCATGTTCTGGATCATGTTGAGGACCTAAGCATGTTGAACATTTCTCTTTCCTGCGGCAACTATCGTGATATGAGTTTGGTTTGGTGGTATGAAGTTTGCTTTTCATTCATGTTTCTTTTTGGGAGTTTTCCATGCTCATCATTAGATTTGGATTAGATTGGTGATTTGGCTCTGTTTCACGGTTCTGGGTTGTCCGTGTTGCTACTTTGGGGTTTGATTGCTAGCTTTTTGGGTTGTTGTGCTTGAGTTTTTTGTTGTTGTAGTTGTTATTTCTTCGATTGCTTGTTGTATTTTGGTTTCTGACTGGGTTTGCTTTCATGGCTATCAACCATGCCATTCTTTCTTCTCAATCAAAGGTTACAAAAAGTTTGCTCAAGTCTTGTCCAACTCGTGAAATATTCTTACATCCCAGTTACCTAAACCATGTTTGAAAGGTGACTTGAAGATGAATATTTGATAGGTATTCTAGACTGTCAAAAAAATTCTTCACGATAGATTCACTCTCCTAATTTGTTCCTCCCCAACTCACCGAGTTAGTGACTCAGTAGAAATAAAAAGAAAAAAATCGAACTATAAATCTAAGTGGGTGTGAAAGAAGAAGTGAATGTACAAAATTAGATGAAGTTGATACTAAAATGATGAACATTCTGATCTAATTTGCTTAAAATTTCAATCTTTATTTAAAATAAAATAAAATTCAATCTATAAGATTTGGGAAACACTTGCCCACATTGCCAACTGCGAATTAGGAAGAAGAACATGCGTATCTCTTAAGCTCTTTTAGTGGAGGAAGGAATGAAAAAGTAATATAAACGGGTTTGATATTGGTGGTGGTGGTGGGTGGGAATGGAGGAGAGAGATGGTGTGAAAAAAATCTAGTGTTGAGAGAGCGTGTTAAGAATATGTTCTTCACTTAATCTAATGGTTGAATTCAATTGACCCACGGTGGGAAAGTTTTATACTTTCGCATGTGAAATGCCACTTGAAATCTATACTTTTGGAATAAATTAAAAATAGACATGTTATTATAAAGTTTTATTATATCATGTGATGTTGAAGGTGAGTGTCAACACTGAAGGAATATAACATTGAGAATAAATAGAACAAGTTGGATGGCATTACAAACTCCCCACCCAACCAAATGAAAATCCTATATAATAAATGGAACGAGACTCACAAGTTACAAATAGGGGGCATGATGTCTCCTGATTGTGGCCACAAAACACACATTTTGAAATTTGAACCATCAATTTCCAACAAAACTCTCTGTCTTAAGAGATTATGACAATTAGCAATTTCCATGAGAAAGCAATTACTTCTGGTGAAGCTCATTTCTTATAAACTTAGGAGATAGTATGAAGAAAATATGTCGTAAGGGTTTCCACCTTGGGGATCTATCTGACATGGCTCATAAGCCAATCTAACAATCAATGGCTAGAGAGGTCATGCACTTAGCACTACATGTCATTTTGTACCCTCAAGTTTATCCTCTAACCAAGATCATCGACTCCTCAAATAACAGGTGTTCCCAAATGTAAATCTCTCACCTCCAAGTAAGTGTCCAAACCCACCTATCCCTATCCCACCTAGGGCTAGCCTAAGGGTGTGGCAAGGTAGGCAACCACCTTGGGTCTAACATACCTATCAATGATGACATGCCACCATAAATTCTCAGGTCGAGAGACCCCCCCTCTAGCTCCACTGAATATATAGATCTAGGTTAAACAATCTAAAATTCTTAACCCCTAGACCTCATTTGCCCTTAAACTTACAAATATCAGACCACTTAACCCAAGAAATTAATTCCAACCTTTTAAGCCTCCCTAGAGAAAACATTTAAATATTTACCTGTTTAGCTTCGAAAATCTCTTCCACATCATAAGGAAGGATAAGTAAAAGATCGAGATGGTTTTAAAGATGATGTTTAAAAAGAAAATCCTACCACTTAAACTCACATGCTTATTACTCCAAGATCCAAGCCTGCTCCACAAAAATGCTAGAAGCGTTTTCCACACAATCATTTTGCAAGTGTTTCCCCCCACTAGAAGGGCTAGATATGTGAATGAGATCTTACTAACATTACAATCGAGAAAAGGCTTCCCCCATCCTCTAGAATGACTCATTAAGATTTACCATACTTTTAGAAAAATCACGTGTAAGCAAGAGACAAGTTAGAAGGAGGAGTAAAGGGCAAAGCGAGTCACCTTGTTTAAGGACCTTTTGAATGTTGATCTTCTAAGTTGGACACTCATTGACGATCATGGGTAGGCTACCAAAGAGGACACACATTCAAATTCAAGAGTTCTACCTGTCGCCGACTCTGAATCTTCTCAACAAGCCGAGTCATTCACCTTCTTAGAGTATAACTTGAAGATAAGGCACTCACAATTATACTTCTTATCCATATGTATGATTTCACTCAGCACCATAACCCCTTCAACAAGTTGTCTCCCTCTTACAAAGGCATACTAATTCGAAGAGATAAGGTAGTCCATGATCTTAGCGAACTAATTGCCAACCTAACCTTTGGCCACTAACATATACAAGCAACCGATTAGAGATATAGTCTTGAAATCACCTAACCGGTGTGGTGAGTTGACCTTGGGTAGCAAAACAATGAATGAAAAGCCTACAAAAATGTTCAAACATCAATCCTATCTCTCCCTTTAAAAGATGCTAGAAGTACTTAATGAAATAAAAATTGAACTCATGAAAATGCTAGATTTACACACTGACATAAATATTTTATCGAACCTTTTATTATATGTAAGGATAATTTAGTCTTTTACACTTATATATTCTTTTTGTAACTATTGTATTCATAACTTGAGAAATGCTAGGAACACTCTCTTTCTAGCACTCTCTTTAACACTCACTCACTTATTGGGTGAAACTCATGTGAGCCTCACCATTTTATGTGGGATCCACTTCCAATTTGTGGTACCCACATGAATTTCACCGAATAAGAAAGTGAGTGTTAGAGAAAGTGTTAGAAAGAGAGTGTTTATAGCACTCCTCATCATAACTTTTGTCATTTTTATTGAAACTCCAGTCTCTCTTCTCTTTCTATATGAATCTATATCCTTAACAAAGTAGAATATTTTTAGGGTTGAATATATTTTTAGGTCCATATAAATATTTAGAATTTTGTTTTTAGTTCCTGTAAAGTAAAATCGCATTTTTAATCCTGTAAATTTCCCATCAACATTTTTATCCCTAGATATCCATGCTATAGAAAAATTTTACATGGACTAAAACTCTGATTTTATTCTATAAGAATTAACACCAAAATTATGAATATTTAGGTTCTAAAAACATATTTAATTTTTTTATAGCTAAATATTACCAATGTTTAGTTATTTTTGTTTTCAGGGATCGAACACAAAATCTTCTCCTACAAACTCCTAGAAAACCCACACTCTTTCACAAATTTATCGCCTCTACAAGACACAGGTTGCATGGTACCTGCCGTAGATAATCCAGACACCTTTTCCACATGCATGTTTTACAAAACCATAATATTATTAAATATCATCCTCAAAGCATCCATCAAACATTCATATTCATATAGATACTACAAATGCAACAAAGTTAGTCCCTTCTATATGTATTTAATTTTCAAATACACATATCCCAATGTCACAATCTGACCTTGTAGTTAAAAACGAGCTTAACTTGTTCTCTTCATCATCCTTACTACTTTGAAGTAGGAACAATGACATGTCTGAGCTTGTTCCATGCCTATGATCTTCTTGACTCAACTGAGAAGCCACAAACTTGTCAAGATCCCTCCAATCAGTCACTTTCTCTCTTTTGTTGTTGATGTTGAATAATAATCCATTTTGAAATTCATTATTGTTATGTTCTGATATTATTGGCATTGAGTTTTGCCTCTTTGTTAAAGAGGGACTTTCTAGCTGAGGAAGAGGTACCATTTGTTCTGAATGCATGAAGCTTAATAATGTATCTGCTTCTGCTTCTATCTCTTGCTTGTACATGAAATTTTGAGCTGCAATCCTCTGTGGTTGTCTAAAGATGAGGTCAATGGGTTCCACCCTTGAGATGATGCTACTTGTTTGTTCATCATTTAAGTGGCTTGGATCCCATCTTTCATTTGTTTTTGCTTGGACACTTGTTTTTTTCTTGAATGCTTTGCACACAACCCAACCTTCTTCCTGCAAGGGAACACTCAATTTAAGTTTGAAAGCAAAGAGTGATGATTTTCTTGACTTTTTTCATTTTCTCTAAACTTCTTTTGAATTAAAAATTGTTCTTTTATAATTTTATGTTCTAGTAATTTTTTGGTTTTAAGTCTCTAGTTCCAGAAAAAATTAATGAGAATCTGAAATTCGATTAAATTATACGTAAAATATGAGAACAATTGTTTCAACTCGAATTAATTTAAACTCTGGGTTCTCCCAAAATATTCACCTATAATAAAGTTTTTTAACATTATAATATTTTCATCCTTAAAAAAAACATTATACACCGTAATATTTTCTAAACACAACAGATACATTAATTACCTCTCAAAAAATAGATACATTATTTACTATGATTTTATAAAATTATTCATTATTATTTAAAATGGAAGACAATAATTGACTAAGTGGAAAAATATGAGTAATAATCATTGAAAAAAAAATTAAAAAATCATACGCCTATTGATAAATTTAACACAATTAACTATCTATTTTTGTTTAAAACTTTTTAAATTGGTCAAAAGAGACTTAAGTTTAGAGACTAAGGTATTGTCATATTTGACTTGACTATGTCATCAACTACTTGATGATGTCTTGAATGTGAAAAGGTGAAAGTTCTTTTTATGCGTGTGTTCCCTGTTAACTTTTGCAAAGTTTCAGTCTTTTTGGTACGTACTACTACTAGTAGTCAATCATTTAATTAAGTCAAATAAAATACAATCGGCCAATAAAGGGATCATCTAATAAAATGATAACCATCCTTAAAATGCATAAAAATAAAAGAATGCTAACATGTATTTTAAAGGTATGTATATGTAAGGCCATTTCATATAGTAATTATGTTTTCATATATTCAAATTTTTAAAAGTATAAAACTTATTTTTTTTTTAATGCAAAATTCAACTTTTAAATTTCTTAACATGTGCCCTTAATTAAGACGTAAGTTAACAAGATTCTTTTAAATAAACTTGAATTTCTTACATGTTTAAAATAAGATAGGTTGAAAGAAATGATTTCAATAAACGTTCAACAATAAAACTTGAATTTCTTACATGTTTAATTTACATAGGTTCAAAATTCTCTTTAACCTAAAAAAATAAAACTAATGATGTGAACGTTTGACAAGAAAAGTCTCTAGCAAAAAGTAAAAGAAAGATGATCATGTATACGCTTTTGAAAGTATATAATGACTTTTGACTTCGTTCTGGGGAAAATTCTCAATTACTCCCTAGCAAGAAAGTTTGTACGTACCTTGGTGAATATTATTTACGAATATATTGTTAATTAGTGGAAGGCCAAAGTTGTACTTTATAGTATTATTACGTTATAAAACGAGTTTAGAAGAGCCAATCAAATGCTTAGACTAAACTATAACATGAGAAAAAGACACATCAAGAGAAGGGAATACTTCGAACTTGAAACCCTTTAAATTAAGACTTCTACACACAAAAAAAAAAAAAAAAGTAACCGTGCTCATTCTCCAACTTATAAACATCCTTGTTTTCTTGTCTGAAAAAGGAAAAGACTATAGTGTCTAGAATATCTAATATTTAATTAAATTAATTATCCAAAGTTACTAATCAAGTTTGAACTTAATCAACTCCTCATATTCAACACATAATTTATAGTATGTAAATATATGTATATGTATATACTTGCCTGTGGAGGTGCATTTTCAACTGTTTCAAGCCTATATTCATGCATGATCCAATCAGTTTTCTGTCCATTAGGTGCTCTTCCTTTGTAGAAAACAAGTGTCTTCCTCATTCCAATCAGTTTTGTTCGTTCATACACCGACTTATCTCTTCCCGTTGCTTTCCAGAACCCTGCCATTGTAGCTCTGTTCGTTCTCGTCCCTGTTGGATATTTCTTATCTTTGTGACTAAAAAAATACCACTCATGTTGCTCTTCATTCCCAATTCTACATCTCTCTGTATACAAAGATCTAAATCCTTTCAACACACATATATATATATATACACTTTTAAACAATAACACAAAATAGGCTAAAATAAAATTAACGGTTAAAACCCTAATTAATAAGGGTTGATCAAAGTGTGTGTTTTATGCGTTACTCTATATGATAATCAAGCAACACTACACACACACACACACACAAGATTTTGAAAAGAATTTGCAACTGTGATCTAGATCACAATATCATATGCTACTAGAAAAATTTGAAATAACAACGAAAATTAGATACATGACAGAAACTAAAATAATTTGACAAATTGTGTCTATAAATTTCCATTGATATTTTAACTTTTTTTAGTAGATATTTTTGATGTGTCTGCAACTATAATGTAACTACAATTAAATGCGTGTACGAATCAATCATAATCGATTGAAAATCTCTATATTATCAAGGATCGCGATGCAACTACCATAGCTATGTCGAACGTGGTTTAAAACATGAACAATATAGTATGTGTAGTGTATAAAATTTAGTAATATACCTTGTAGATCCCAGGGCTCAATACGATATAGATCAATCTCTTTGATAACATCAAGATCAATCTTGTGAGAAGCTACTTTCTTTCTAAGATAATAACCAACAAGCTCTCCATCCGTTGGGTGGAACCGAAATCCAGGTGGGACACATGACTCCATCATAGAAATATATGGTATTATTGCTGCATCAAATTCACCACCATACCATTAATACACTTTCTTCATCATGTATAAATTTGAAGCAGCAAAGAAATAAATCTCTTTGTGTGTGAATATGTATGTAGATAGGTGAGAGATAAAGAGTGTGAGGAGATGCTAAGAGATAATATTCAAGTGAAGCAAAAAGCTAAAAAGGCAAAAAACCCAACAAAAAGAAATAATAATAAAAAGCACTCTTATAGTGAAAAAGGTGGCAAGTGTTATGAGAGATAACAATAAGCTCATTTGGTGGTGGTGAGAAAACACAATATATAATAATAATTAAATTGAAATGGAAAAAAAGGAATAAAAATATATAAACGCGTGTTAATAAACAAAAAAGAATTATTTGAGAAACAATGATTTTCTTTCATGGGTCGGGTTATTAAAAGATAGGTAGAGAGAACCAAATCATGAGAGTTAGGTTTTGGTGAAAAACATGAGGAAATGGAGGTTATAGATGTGTAGTGTTTGTGAAGAGTCCTAAGAAACGGACAGGTAGAGGCTTGTTTTAATGATGTTGTCTTGTGTTAGTGAATGGAAGGAATGATTCATCAAGAACGGGGTTACCTAATCCACGTTACTGTTAATAATTATACATATATATTCACAAACAATTACAATATTAAAATCTACATCTAGATAATTAAATGTGTATGTTAAGCACAAAATCATAAGGTGTGATTAAAACTACTCCCTCCGTTTTAAAATATAAACAAAATTGACTTTTTTGATTCGTTCATTTAATGATGTATACATCATTAAATAAATAAACTAAAAAAGTCAATTTTACTTATATTTTAAAACGGAGGGAGTACTTAAGTAACCACCAACGAAGTTGTATGTAGGGGAGACGATAGACTCCTACAATCTAAGTCTCATTTGTAACTATAACAATTGCTTAGAATAAAATGAGCCACCAACTTTCTTTAACATTTCATTCTTACAAACACCCTTCATATGCGGATCCTCCCATGTCAACAACGTAACAAATCAATGTTTAAATTATGATTAAAAGATGTGCTCATATTTAATTTCGATGGTGGCTCAAATAAATCATCTCCAACAAAGTGAATCTACTTAGAGTAAAGAATTGTTAATAGGAATCTCCTTAAAAAATATTATCAAAAGTTCAAACTCTAGAGAAGAGCATATATAATTCAATCAATTGTCTCCAAGTCTTTAACACAAATGAACACTGTTATTTTCAATTGTTCAAGTTAAACGTTACAAATTACAACTTAAAATTAAATTATCTACAATATATTTTTTAAATTATTCCTCACACTATCTAACCGTCCAATCGTAACCCAACCTGCATATATGGACCAAACCCAGATGTCCATATATACTAACTTACTTAGGTTAGTTTGGTGGTATTGTTTTATGACTTAAGAGTGTGCTCCTCCTCAAAGTCTCAGGTTTGATTCTTCTCGATAACAATTTGGGTGAACTAACTTAACTTATTAAAGAGAAAATAATCCACATATACTTGAAGAGAATATATATAAGGATACAAAACTTAGGTTATATTCCCTTAAAACTTAGCTATTTTCTTAAATTTTATTATAATCACAAAATATATATTTTAAGTTAAAATAAACTTGAAAACATGAAATATAACTAAGTTTTTCTGTTATAAAAATAGATAATGCTAGCTGGTACCTTAAACAAGTGATTTAGGACCATTTGTTAAGGAAGTAAAGAAATTTGTGTAAGAAAAAACGTTATTTTTCTATTTTTTAAAGAATTTATATAACTTTAAAATCATTAGTATATTATATTTGATTCTTTAAAAATAATTTTCGTGTAATGACAATGGTTATCCTTATTTTAAAAAGAAAAACTCATTTTAGTCCTTTATAATTTTGGGTTAAATATGTTTTTAATCCTTATATTTTGCGCTCCTTTGAAAAATAGTCCATACATTTCATTAAATTTTTTAAAATCCTCACGTTTTATCTTCGTTATCAAAATTAGTCCTTGCTGTTAATTCTCTAACGGAATGTTGATTTGGCAGTTAGTGGGTCCCAATTATTTTAGGGTTAAATATGTTTTTTGGTCCCTACATTTTGTGTGACTTTGAAGAATAGTCTTTACATTTTAGGACCCACTAACTGCCACATCAGCATTCCGTTAGAGAATTAAAAGCATGACTAATTTTGATAACGGAGATAAAATGTGAGGATTTTAAAAACATTTAATAAAATATAGAGGCTATTTTTCAATGGAGCGCAAAATGTAAGGATTAAAAACATATTTAACCCTATAATTTTTTTGGGGCATGACAAAAAATAATACCTAATTAGTTTTTCACTTTTTTATATAAAAACAAATTAGAGTCTCTCTATTCAACCAATAAAGTGACTACAATTTGTTCCCATATGTAAATGTGAAGGGCTAATTTGGTGAAAGACCAAGAATGATTTTCTAGTCCTTTTTTTTTCTTCCTGTAAACATTGGGAGAGGGGCGTGGTGTTGGTAGGATGACGTTATCACAACAGGGGCACGCGTATATCTCGAAAGGGAAATGGGGTTTTGAGAGAGAGAGGCAACAAAAAGAAAAAGAAAAAGAAAAAGAAAGTGATGAAAAAGGTTACTGTTATGTTAGCCACTTAACCAAAGTTTGTGTCTCATTCAGGAACCTGGGACTCTGACTCTCCTGTCTTTTTGTCTAGAATTTTCATGGCATTTCTGACCCTCTTTAATTCCTGAACAGGACTATCACAAAAGACTTGGAAAATGATGATCATGAAAAACCTAAATAAATTTACTAAGCAGTATGAAACTTTCTAGAAATGAAAATAACCCTTTAGCTTCTTTTTTTTTTGAGGGAAAAAAAACAACCCTTTAGCTAGCTAGTACTAGTTGTTTTATGAAATGCATAAAAAGCATAATGAGTATTTTTTTTTCTTCTTTCATTTTTAACTTAACAGATCATATATATGAATTGGAGGAGCTAGAGCATATGTATAATAAAGAGAAGAGTGTATATATGATGAATGTTAAGTATTGGTTTGAGCTTTAGCATGCAGTGATGCAGAGATGTAATATTAATAATAAATACTGAGCTGATATTCACCTGGTAAATCACTGTTTTAGTGGTGAAAGCCAACAATTACGATGAAGTGGACAAATAATCAATGATGTCGAGGTTGAGGTGAAGGAAAAAAAAAAGGATGATAAAATATGTTGAACTATGAAGAAGAGAGCAACATGATTGTTGAATGAAAGAGAATAATAAGGAAATTTTACTAGGAGAGGGAGGCTAGCTTGGAAAGACTAAAGAGTATATAAAACAAGAGTGGAGACCGTTGAAACTGTTGGGGGTGCTCCACCCTCCCTGTGCGTGACATCATTTGTAAGGCTGGGATTTATTTATTTATTGAAAACCAAATAGTAGCAAATAATCATCGAAGCTCACACACATAAATGGAGACTAAAGTTTAAACTTCACTCACAGTGGCCAATATAACAATTTCGATATTTTATTAGTTGAAATTAGACTTATGGATTGTAAGGCTAAAATTTCTTTTGGGCTATGTTTGAATAGTTTACAATGAGCCGAATGATATAAAGTGGAATGAACGAAATATAGCTTTTATTTCATGATTTGAATGTATCTTAATAGAATGGAACAAAAATCTCGTTCCATCCTTCAAAGTAATGAAGCAAAATAAATTATAATTATATATCCTTTTTACACTTTTAATTAATAGAGTTAAATATATTTTTACTTCCTTTAAATATACTACCTTTCAATTTTAGTTTCTTTTGTAAATTAATTTTTCCAATTTTAGTTTCTCTAAAAAAATGTCTTCTATTTTTGGTCCTTCCAATTTTTTGTTTTCAATTTTAGTCAATGATTTTTTTTTACAAAATTTCACGTTTAGTGTTTCAAACAGTTTTTTTTCTAATGACATGTCATGGATAGGATAAGACTAGGGGTGGTAAAAAATCCATACCCACGGGTATCTGAGGATAAAATTCATCATGGGCACGAGGCATGTAGTTAAACGGGTATCCGCAGGTATAATAAACAGGGTATTTAATTACTCGTTACTTTATGGACACTGACACAGATTTGATGATACCCGTGCCCGCGGGTATCTGTATCCGCTAATAAATTAATTAAATTACTAAAATATTCATGTATATATATAAAATCGCTTGGAATGTATATGAATTTTAGTCTTTGCTAGCTTTTATTTGGAGGTTTTTATGCTTTTTTGGATGTTGGATGTTTTTATCCTTTTATTTTACTTAGAATTTGTATAAATTATCCAAGAATCATATGCATTATGGTATGATAAATTTGCTTGAGATTATGTAATAATCATGATTTTTGTTGGATTATGAAATTTGAATAGAATGTTATGTATGGATCTTTAAAAGTTGAAGTTTGTAGGTAATTAAAAAAGTATTTTTCTTTGTACAAAAAAATAATTCAAAAATCCATGGGTACCCGCGAATATCCTTGGGTATCAAATACCCGTGGATTATATGTATAGAGATACCTGCACGAGTATGGGGGCGGGCGCCATATTTATCCAATGGGACGAGGATGGATATCGTGCTACTCGTACTTGTGGATGGACCCATTGGCATCCCTAGATAAGACTATAAAATATCATTAGTTTAAGGGTCTTGCTAACCAGTGTCCTTATGGCAATGATTAAGAAAACTAAAAGTACTTCATCCGTTATTAATTATAAGCAAACACATATATCATTAATTGAATGAACCTAAAAAGTAAAATTTGCTTATAACTAGAAACGGAGGAAGTAGTATTTTTGCATTGGAAATTACAACTTTTTGACTTTTAGAAAGTTGAATTCAACACTTTTCACCATTTTTCAACAAATTATTTCTATTTATGTTTTCTTAACCAATGTTCAAGAGTACTATTTAGCATTTCTCTTAGTTTAATAACTTAACTATTTCATCTTAAAAACATAGGTTTCTGGAAAATCAGTCTGTAGACGTAGAATCGAAGAATATTAGCAACGTACCGATTAACATGATTAAGTCTTTATTTATCTCTACACAGGGAGTGTATCCAGTGAGAACCAGTATCTATTGTGAGAAACGAGAACTATTAATTACAACCATTAGATATATTAAATGGTTGAGATTTAAAATTTCAACGTGTGGGTGATGGGCACTCTATCACCTACATCCATCTCGTCAGTTTCATGGATCTGATGTTATTTTTATTTTTTTTGTACAAGGGTTTTAAGCTTTGATGAAAAGTACCTCCAATCCATCTCTCTACATATTATATATGTTTTGTGCCAAGATTATCAAAGTTTCTTTCTAAAGTCCCGATTCTCTGTAGTGTCTCATTGAGGAAGCTCACGAGAATCAAGCAACTGAAGGAACATCACTACACTGTTACTTGCAAATATGGATAAAAAATGTCATTTAATAAAAAGATCTTGTCAACTAGTGTCTCAGGAGTACCAGTCAAAGAAAAAAATATTTGTAATGAAAATATCATCTTTTGCACTTTAAAACTTTGATTACACAAGTTTTAAGATATTCGTGCTATATTTTGTTTTATTAACTAGTGTTCCATGAACACTAGCATTTTTCTTTAAGATATTGATACTATAAAATTTAAAGGTTAAATATATTTTTGGTTCTTGTAAATATATCAAATTTTTGTTTTGGTTCAACCAATTTTTTTTTTTAACTTTTAGTTCGTATAAAATTTTCAATCACTACTTTTGGTCACTGTTTTTAAGTCAATTTTTGTATTTTTCAATGAAAATGTGCAGAAATGTGTAAAATATTGTAAAAATCACTCCAAAAAAAATTAGAATATTTTAACAAAGCATAAATTAAATATGAATTTTTAACCGCCAATAATACAAAAAAAGTTTTATTTAATTCATGTTTTGTTAAAAAATTCTAATTTTTTTATGAGAGATTCTTATAATATAATAAAAAAATTGCAAAATTTTATTCAAAAATATGAATTCTACATATGAGTTTATTTTAAATGAGGAACCAAAAGTAAAGATGAAAAACTTTTGAAGGACTAAAAGTTGAAGACATTTTTTAGAGGGACTAAAATGAAAAGTTGACATATTTATAAGGATCAAAAAGATATTTAACCCAAAATTAAATTAACAATTTGTTTCATGTCATTCCTCCCAATTATAGGAGGGGAAGCAAAATGTGAATAACTTGAGGAATGTGATGGAACGGATGCCATTGAATTTCTTTCAGTTCCACTTTTTTTTTGGGTCAAATTCAATTCCACTCTTTCAATGACTTTTTTTTTTACAAAACTCTTTTAATGACTTATTAAAGCACTAAAACACTATTTTATTCCACCTCATTTCATCAATCCAAATATAACCTTGAAGTTGTGTTATTGGAACATCAAAATACATATTTCTAATGTGATACCAGGTATATATGTTTATCTTTATACATGTGTCTTACTTTTAATTTTCTAAAAGTATAAACATCGTAAAACTACAAATAAAAATCAAAGGGAAAGTATTAGAGAAAGTTTTAATGTCAAAATATAATTTCTCAATTTTCTTTTGAGTTCCTAATAGTACATATTAGAGAAAGCATGATCACCAATTAAATTAGCATTTCATTTTTGCAAATTGTTAAATATACCATCTAAATTATTCAAAAAACAATATATCATCTAAATTATAAAATGCCACTTAAAATGGTCTCAATTTGTTGAGAATAATATACGTAATTATTTTTAGAAAATTTTAGATTTAGAATTAGATTTGAATTTGAAATAAGATATCATTAGAATTTATTTTAAAATTCTCTTTAGATTATTGTTCCTTATTTTAAGGATTTAGATATGTTTTTGAATTACACAATTGAGTTCTATATATAAAGCGACGAATAAAAGTTTAGAATTTGACTTTTCTATATAAAATATAGAGTAAATTATACTCCCCTCCCCTCAAAGATGCTTGAATTACACTATCCTCTTATGTTAAAATATACACTCCCCTCTCCTCTTATGTTAAAATATACACTTTCCTCCCCTCTTATTCAAAACTTATTAGAAAAAAATTCACTCCCCTCCCCTAAGAGAAGCTTGAATTACATTCTTCTCCCCTCTTATGTTAAAATCTACACTTTACTCCCTCAATTTTTTTTTATTTCTAATAATCTAGCAAAAAAATAATAATCTAACACACTTCGGAAAAAAATAGTATTGAGTGCCTATTTTAATATAATAAAAAATTGAATACATATTTTTCGCTATTTTTTATTCATAATTTCATTAACATGTTGTTTTAAACCCTATTATAAAATATGAAACAACCCAAAATAAAATTAAAATATGTGAAAAATTAATAAAGACAATAAAACATGGTTATTTAAAAGTTAATTTTCTACTCTAAATTTAAAATCAATAGCAAATTATTTAAATTTAATTATCATTGACATTTAAATTATAAAAAAATGAATTGATTTTTCTTAAATGGTGGTTCAAAATTAATATATATCATAAAAATATTTATTTATGTTAAAATAGATTAAGTGTAGAGCAGATTTAATTATTCAGGGAGAAGGTTGTAATTCAAGCTTCTTATAAGGGAGGGGAGTATAAATTTTACTTTTCAAGGGAGGGGTATATTTTAACATAAGAGGGAAGGAACATGTAAGTCAAGCATCTTTGAAGGGAGGGGAGTGTAATTTACTCTAAAATATATCTCATATAATTTTGTAAATGCAAACACAAAAAACTTGATCAGTAGTATCACAACCTAAGGTTCATAAGGACCTACGAAGATGGGAGCTGAATAAGGCGTTTTAAAGGTTGTTCCTCCTATCTTTGATGGAGAAAGTTAATGATCTTTGGCAGCGATAATATGGAGGCAACCTAGAGGCTTTCTAAGCAGGAAAAACAGTTTTGGATTATCTTAAAGAAAGAATATGTAGGAGACAAAAGGACTTGAAGCATGCAAGCGTTAAATTTAATGAGGGAGTTTAGAGTTATTTTGAATAAATGATACTTTGATTAAATAAGAGGTTTATGCTCTCATTCTTTTCATTAACCAAGCACTTGATGTGGTTTCTTTGGTCTAGTGCTGAAATTTGGTGAAAATGTTGCATGACCTCTATGTGGTATTTTGATAATATCTTGAGGTGTAGATGAATGACAATTTAACAATTCAACGTGATAATCTAATAAAACTCATCCGTGAGATATTTTTTATTATTAATTTCTAACCATTTTTTTTTGGAGAAGCTAATTTCTAACCATTTAAATTGTTCAATTTTCATTTTTGCATCCAATCAAAACTTTTTTATTCAGTTATGTTACAAATATGATTCAACGGTAAAAACAAATTTATTTTTTTTATGAAAGGGAAAATCTGAACAAGAAGGGCTAGATTTTTTTTTAAGAACTCATATGTCTACATACCCCAAAGGTATCTGCAAGCAATCTAATATACTATTGAGGAGGCGGGAAAATCCACAACTTCAAGGAGTCAATATGAGTAGCACCAACCTTAACCAATCAATCAACGCATTCATTTTCTTCTCGTAAAGTATGATTAAAGGAGACCACCTAAGAAAGAGCATAAAGCGTCCAGATGAGAGACATCAAAGTTGCATGAGGATGACGAGTCACGTTCGCTACATTGGTACATCCCACGTGAATTAACTCACGTAGGTTATAACCCAGCGTGAGTTAACTCATGTAGATTATACTTCAGTTTTCTGAACGTGAGTTAATTCACGTGAATGATATTTTGATCAGTTTGTATGATAGTGAGTGTTTTTTGTCGGGAGAAGAACAATTTTCTAAACATTACTTGCAACAGTTTGATACATTGCGGAATTATCACTTATAATTTGCGATATGTTCATTTACAACGTGATTTGTTATTAACACCGAAGGAGTAAGTAATACTCATATGGAAGAGAGGTAAAATTTGACATGATTTAGAAACAATGATGTGCATATGTTTTAGTCCACGTAGGACGGCGGGGTATGGCCGGCCGTGGGTCAGGAATCATGCGGCGAACCACATCATTGAATTGATAAGCGACCTCTTTGTGGATCCCTCCTTTATAAACTATGTATCTATGGTGGACTTGGTGGTGACTTATGAGGGGAAGAACCATCTCTTCTCTCTATAATAATTCGATCTTTTACCATCAAAAAGTGTTTATAAACAATATAATTAATAATGATATTTTAATAGTACTATATAAAATAATAGTGTTAAAAAAGTCAACATGTAATATAACATATAAAATTGCTATTTTTGTACCCAAAAGAATTGGTATTTAAATTATTTTTAAATTTTCTATGAAAAAAAAAGTTGAATTTTCATGCACTCATAATGTAAAGATTTTTACAATGTCATGACATCACAATGATTACGTGTGTAAATTGAGCTATTGAACTCAAGTCGTTAATGACATTCATCAAAAGACGAATTGTTTGGAAGAATAGAGTTCAATTTCTTTGTGGAATAATCTTTGGATAGACTATACTTTTCTCACGGCCGAACTTCAGATTATCAGAGTCTCTTTCTCATTGAACCAGATGGTTAAAAAATAAAATAACTCGTGTGTCGTTTTAGTATTGATTATGATAAAAATTAAATGTCTAACTATTATGATTGATTAATCGTACATGTAAACATTATTTACATTCACATTGTATATAAATTAAATCCTAAACAAAATCATAAACTATGTTTTCAAATGTTGCATTTTTGATTGAATAGTTGTTGTATATCTGTGAATACTTTAACACTCAAAGACAATTTTTTAGTGAGATGAGTGGGAGATTGAATATAATGGAATATTTTGAAATTTGAGTTGAGTCAAACTCAACCCTACAATACCAGCTTGTAAAGTAAAGATTTTTCTGCACATATAAACTTATCTTCGGATTATGTCTCATCTAATATGAGACTCTTAACATATACACCCTTATATATGACATCGAGGAATGTACATATGGCGCACGACCTTAGTAATCTGATAACAATGACTTGATAGTAAGCGGCCTAACAAATCTTTGATAAGCTTTGATACCATCTTAGCTTTTATATTGAGTCTAACTTATTTTTACAAAACTAGCTTTGTGAGGTATGAATTGTTCAAACTTATAAACCTATCTTCATTTCATATTTCGTCAAACATGAGACTCTTAACATTGTAATTTTCCCGTGATGCCAGTCCCTTTTTGGCTCAGGGACAAAAGGAAAGGTAGAGAAAATAGAGAAACTCTCTAATATTTTCAAAGAAAGTTGTTATTATTGAATTCTTCAATGCTTGAGTATCCAAAACACTAGGTGGTGAGCCTTATTTATACTACTCTAGGAAGGCTCTCCATTACAAACTAGAAATATCTAGAAACAAAGAAAAGTCTAGAGATATGGATACTCTAGTACATAAAACTAGAAGGATCTAGAAAAGTCAAGACTTCCCTAATGCTTATTTAGTAGTGTCTAGTAGATTCCTTATTATTCCTTAGTATTCTAGAGACTTCTATATTATACTTTAGTGTTCTAGAGACTTCCACATTATTCTCTAGTATTCTAGAGTCTT
>Ga0315913_1003991_pt1 | contig 17802 bp, 5 predicted proteins | sample MpolsnodulesMG_FD_207736 | JGI IMG/M metagenome (GOLD analysis project Ga0315913, IMG submission 207736) | Medicago polymorpha root nodule microbial communities from Los Angeles, California, United States - small nodules | ecosystem: Host-associated > Plants > Roots > Nodule | place: USA... | reverse complement strand
TTTTTCTGACTCTGACCCTCTCTGACCCGCTACAGTGCAATCAATGCTGCCTATAAATACTGTGGACTAGGGTTAGACTGAAAAAAGAGGATTGGACCAAACTGCCCCTGCAGCTGAGACTTGGGCAAGAGGAGAGCAAAGACCAATGGGAACAAGACACATGGACATGACTCAAGGACAAAATAAAAAAAAAAAGAAAGGACATTAAAACAAAACAAAAAGAAATAGAATTTTAAAGAAAGAAGAAGAAAAACGTGACCTTTTTTCAAAGTAACTTAAAAAGAAACAAAAAGTAATAAAGAAGAAAGTGAATAACTAGCAATAAATGACAATAAAAATCAAATAAATAAAATATTAAAAAGTAAGATGTCCCTTTTGGTAACCGAAATGAGGTATTTTAAAATACCTCTCTACCGAAATTTCGTCTGAGACGACAACTACCCGACTTTTAAAATACGAATACAAAACTTTTTAACTGATTAAGAAACGAATAATAGTTCTAAAATACGAACAAAAATGTTTTAATTATCTAAAAATGAATCAAAAAAGATTTAATTGCTTACAATGTGAATAAAATATTTTTAACTATCTACGGTACAAATAAAACGTTTAAAAACTTCAAAAACGAATAAAAGAATGTGTAACTTATCTAAAAACAAAACAAAGATTCTGACTGTTTAAAATACGGATGAAGACCTTAAAATACGAATAAAAATTTCTAACTGGTCAAAATTTGGGGTATGACAAAAAGCATATGCTATGTCCCAAATTTGACTCAAGATAGTATCTAATAAACTTCTTTATCAAACAAATAATACTTTTAATATGGCTTTTGGCATTCATTAATGGGAAATAAATTATTATTTTACTAATCCAGTAACTTTCCCGCGGATTGGTTCAGCTTCTTGAGGATTTACCTGGGGATACAGCTTTCCTGCGGAATTACTTGTGAAATTTTCTACGGAGTTACCTACGGAATATTCGCAGGAAACATTCACGGGCAGGGTAACTTCTCCATCCTGGCCAAACTATTTCTGCGGATTTTTGTCCACGAAGGTATTACCTGGGAACCTTAATCCTTGGCAAAATACGTAGGAAAGAGGTTTCCTACGGAAATTTAATCGTAATCCACAGGAAATTCCATAGGAAAAACGAGGGATTTTAGTATTCTATGTTCTTTGCCGTTAAATTAATTTGGGTTCACATGTACTTCATCCATATGTGAAGACGCAATTCTTTTTGATTTCCTGATTTATGAAAACTCAAGCTCTTGATTGAGTGTTAATATGCATAAAAGTTGGTGATTTTGTCTTGTGTTGTTGCGACTTGGGAAATTCAGCTCATTTCATTCTCTACTATTTTCTATGTTGCTTTATTTTGTTTGTGGTTGTTTGGCTGTTGTGTCTTGTCTTTCTTTTTTGCTAAAACATAAAATAGGATTTTCTAAAACTGGCATCCAATTATTCTAATCTTCTTGAACCATATCATTGTCTATTATATCTTGTCTTTCTAATGTATGCAAGATTATTACTATTTTAATGTTATCCATGTGCCCTATTATATCTTATGAATTGTATTCTCACCCTTTTTGTTGTTGTATGTTTGTGGTGTTTGTACTCATGAGGTACAGACACTCTTGATGAGGAACTCAAGTTGTGGGACTCTTTGAAGGTGGTGATGGGAGTCTTCTTCCGTCATTAGTCTTATTAGTATTAATTATATAGTAAAAAACGTGCTCTAATATGTAACACTGGGGTCGGCGGTTTCTAAGGTTTAAAAGTATTGAAAGTTTTGTTTATTTTATTTTGAAGATGAGTATTAAATTTGTTTTGTTGAAATGGTAGAATATTTCCATTGCTTGATGTAGTATCAAAAGTAAATATATTTCCTTTTCTCTCTTTGTGTGTAGCTCTTTTCCTTTTCTTTTTATTCTTTCATGTTCTTTAATTTAGTTTAATGTAGGTGGGTTATATATATATAATACGGTTAATTGATCAATCAATTAGAGTTGATTGTATCATTGTATTGTATGCATATTATAGTTTTTTGTCCTCTTGGTGGAGATAAAGAGGTTGATTCGTTACTATCACCACAAGAAAAATGCCATATACCTATGGTGGTTTATAGTGACCGACAAAAAACCGTAGGTATTGATAAGTATTACCTACGGAAGCAGTCGTAGGTATAGAAATCTAAAAAAATAGAAATATCAAAATAATACAGAGAACGGGCTTAATGAAATTCTTGACCGAGGTAATAGTCATTTTGGTTTCTGAATGCGTAACAAGTAGTTACAATGGTCCCTCAATGTATCGAAATTTGAAAAAAAGTCCTTATTGTGTATTTCATTAGTTAAAATAGTCTCGGATATTAAAATAATTTGTTAATATTGTCATATTAGTTTTTCAATATACTTACTTATTATCATATATATTAGTCCTTCAACAGACTTACTTATTGTCAGATCAGTCCTTATATGTACTTACTTATTGTCATTTCAGTCTTTATATGAAAAGAGTTAATATGAGTATTGAGAGATTATTTTAGGGTCATAGACTATTTTAACTAACAAAGCGCACAATCAGAGACTATTTTGAAATTTTGATACATTGAGGGACTATTGTGACTATTTCTTACACATTTACGGACCAAGATGACCATTACCCCATTATTTCTTTTGTAATTTGGTTAACTCCATATGTTTTGGGTGCAAGATAACTCCATATTTTTTTTATTAATAAGAATAATGCAATCTTGCCCAAAAGATGCAATCTTTACTTTTGCTTAGGTCAAAATAATATATCACCGTGATTGTTTAATTTTTTTTTTTAAAGAGAATATAACAATTAAAATGCATTATGCCAATGAATGTTATTTTTTTCTTAGATCGATGTAGATAAATGTATTACTTGTGCATTATATATGTTCTAAAAATATTTTTAGAGGCTATAAATTTTATAATATCTACACTAAGAACGTACAATCTAATTTCTCCGGGTCTAAGTTTACTTTCAATACTCTTATTTTTTTAATGTAACCATTTTTTTTAATAATGTAGCTAGAACTCTTGTTTTCAATAATCTAATCCCCCCCAATCTACAAGTTTGTGTTATGTACGGTATCTTTTTTTTATATCACAAACTCACTCAAAATTTTGATTTTAAATAAACAAATTTCACATTTTATGATGAAATACTTCTATTTAAAAATTTCAAACTATTATATGGTATGCAAATGGGAGCTAGAATTTCTACTCTACTGAAACTTGGCTTTCACCGGAACTGTTAAGACGCGCATTATTCAAGCTCCTCTCGGACGTTCTCGATGTCAACTTTGACCTTGTTACAATGATCCTTACTCCAAGTGGACATCTCTTCTGCGCATCCAGACATCTTAGGAATAAGAGGAGTCTCAGTCTGCATTAATTTGCCAGGAATGGGTAACAAAATCTTTGAAGCCAAGTTCAAGTTGCCAAGCATTTTCATACCTACACTTGCGCATAGCTTGGTGAGGTCTGCGAACAGGACTGCAATTTAATAAAATTGGGCAGTGGTCGGAAGCAGGACCAACAAGGTTTTCTAGCACTACATCCGGAAAGAGATTGAACCATGCATTGTTAGCGAGCGCACGATCAAGTCTTTCCTCCACCACACGTGAGGTACTCAAGCTCTTAAAACACGTAAACGGGTACCCTTCCACCAGAACATAGAGACCGGAATCAAGGATAGCTTGCCTAAAGCCATTAATTAGCCAATTTGGCCGTAACGTGCGACCTCTCTTTTCACTAGTGTCCATAATGTCATTGAAGTCACCAAATATACACTGAAGTCCGGGAAATAGACTAGACAAATGATGAAGGAAGTCCCACGCGGCTTTCCTACGTCCCTCATTAGGGTACCTGTAGTAGCCGGTAAGTCTTCAAGTACCACACACAAAATCAACAATTTTAAGAGTAATATGGTTATTTGTATACCACCATAAAAATACCACCGCAAGAGGTCCTCAAAGGACTGGAGGTGTGGTGATGCAAAGGGACACGGGTCATTGCACCACCGCTTTAAGGATCTATATCTAAAAAATGGGGGTTGGATTTGAGGGAGGCGTTGTTTTGGGGTAGATATAGGTATCATGCAATGATTTAAAGTTCCCTATGGAGTAGTTTGTAGGTTCTATTGTTAGAGATCAAAAAAAGTTAAGAGTAGTAATTAAAAAAAATCATCCAAAAACAACAACTTCAACTGATCCGAATACAACGACATAGGTGAACCAGATATAGTGGATCCGTACCCATAAAACGACTATCAGACATAAAGTAGACCCGATGCAGATTCGAAGCCTGCGAAATCATTAGAACAAGACCACCGCAAAAGGTCGGCGGAGGGCTGGAGGAGTGGTGATGCGGAGGGGCGCACCTCAGCGCACCACCGCCTTAAGGATCGACATCTCAAACATGCTAACCTGTCAATAGAAGGTCACTAGGGATATGAACTATAATTTGTGATATTGAGGGCCAAGTTGTTGGTGCAAGGACTTGGAAAGTTTAAGTATTGGGGATTTGGCAAATAGCTTGAGATCGAAATTCTTCCCTAAAACATATTGGGGATTTGAAAAATAGTGTTTTGGATGGTTAAAGTGTCTTCTCCAAGGTCCAGGAGTTGAGGGGAGCCTACTGATTTGTTTCTAGAGTTTGGTGGGTCGATCGCTTTCGATTCGAGATCGGGAGTCAGTTTCTTGACTCAAGTTTTTTTGGCATTGTGCTCTTGATTTTCGGATATCAAACCACTGATTGGTTTTGAATCGTCAATCTTTGAACTTTCTACTTTTATTCTTGGGAAGGGAAAAAGAGAGAAAAACCCTTAGAGATTAACGGTCCAGGGGTTGGTTATGCAAAGGGAAGGTGTTATTAGCACCCTAAACGTCTACAGTATTCCGTTGGAACCTCTTGCCTAATTTATCTTGTGCTAAGTTATTTGCTTATTTTGAAATTAGTTGCCTAAATGTCTAAGTGAAAGAATGGAGGGAGAAGAAGTATGTTTTTGTTGTTTTTATTTGATTTGGAAGGATTGGGTCCTTTGCCTACATACCCACAAGTGGAATCAAAACCAATGTAGTTCACCTCAAAAATTTCATTTGGTGGGTTGGATTAATTTTAATGTTTTTAGAAGGGATGAGAAGGGATGAGAGACCTCAAAGGTATAGAAAAAAATAAAATGAAGTGAGGTTGTTTAATTTTACTTAAAAGAAATCCAAGTCTAATATGGATATTAAAATTGATTAAAAGTTTGATTGAAAAATAAAAGGAAAAGACCTCTTGGGTTAAAATCCAAGGAATGATTAAGAAAATATTTTTGAAGTTTGATATATTTGATTTTTTTGGAAAATGATTTTTCTAAGTTAAACGCAAGCTAATAAAAGACTAAGCGCAACGATGTAACATAATAAAAAAAAGCGAGAAATTCACAAAGGACGTTGGATCCCATGCAAATTCTCAATTTCTTGAAATGAACCTAAAATTACTAATAGTTTGATTTTAAGAAAAGAAATTTAAAGTCCAATAATTAATCCTAATTTGTCACTAATTGATTTTGGTCCTCGATCACGGTCATGACATAAAGCGGTAAAAATAAATTTGTGAGGTGTCAGTGCATACTTCTCATTTATATTTACATTTGTCCCTAAATACATTCTAAAGCATAATAAGCAAGGAAATAAAATGACAAATAAATATAAAATGCATGATATGATATTAACACTAAATGAACTAAAATAAAGCAACTAAATAAATAATAAAAGAAAAAAGATGAGATAATAATACTAAATAAAAAAACAGCAAGTAAATAAATAATAAAAGAAAAGGAAAAAAAGAGATAATTACACTAAACTACACTAAAAATAAAGCAAATAAATGGATAATAAAGTAAGTAAAATAAAAATGCAAGAAATAAAAAATGATAAAGATAAACTAAATAAAACAAGTAACTAAAAAGGAAAAAATGCATGAAATAACACTAAAGTAAACTAAATAAAATAAATAAAGAAAAATAAAGAAAAAGAAAAAAAATGATGTAATGTTGCATATTTCTAGATATGCTTAAAAGGAAAAAAATGACAAAAAAAATAAATAAAAGCTAGAGAAATATTAAAGAAAAATGCAAGAAAATGAAAATAAAAAAGGGGGGGTGCAGATCTGAAAAGGGGGTGTAATAGCAAGCTGCATATAGGACAAAAATGGGTCCCACTGGTCAAAGGGGGGAAGAAGTCAAAATCACAAATAGTCACCAAATCTCACAAACTAAAATACGATTTTGATTGGATTTTCACGCTGATCATGAATCTAAGCTTAGATTTCATATTGAATGTTTGTATAGAGAGAAAAGTGAACAACAACTTCGAATTTAAAAAAACATTAACACAAAAAACAACGAATTAAGCAAAACTAATTAATGGAAAAGCTTCACAACACATCCAGGGGTATCAAAACATCAAAACTCACCTTAATTAAGCCTTGAAATGGTCTAACTCACTATCACTTTTTCTTGAGAAATTATGGTTTTGAATTCACGAATTTGGGTAGTATTTCTTGAGTTTTTGTGTGTTTTTGGTTTGTTGGAAGTGTTTGTGAACTTTTGGTTGAAGAATGGTGAAGTTTCATGGAGAAATAAAGATTTTAGAATTTTTGATGAAAATGGTGATTTGGATAAACCTCAAAAGTTGTTAGTAACTTGCTAATCAAGAGTGCAAGAATTAGGTTAACTGGTGGGTAAGAAAGGGTAGTTTGGAATTTTTGTAAAAAATGAGTTTTTTGTGACTTTTTTGGATGATTTTTGGCGGTGAGTGATGATGTGTAGGATAATGATGAGGTGTTATGTGTGAAGATTATTCTAGATGCACAAATTGTGGTGAAGGAAATGAAATGGGAGTGAAATGTGCATTTTAGGTGAATTTGTGAAGGTTAGTGTTTTTTGAATTTTTGAAATTAATTTAAATTTTGTGATATTTGAAAATAATAAACAAGTAAAAAAAATGGTGTAAAGTAATGATTTTTGTGATTAGAAATGCAATATAAATGAAAGGAATTGAAATTGAAATGTTTGGTGTGATGAAACTGAGTTTTCTTGAGAACGATGTAACAAAATGGAAATGTAAAAAAAACTAAATATGCATAAAAAATGAAAAATTTGAAGTTAACTTGTAAAACAAGTAACTAGAGAAAAATACTCATGGAAATGCATTTGGCGTAAAAAAAAATATTTGTTGATTTTTTTGTAAAAATTTTAGAATGAAAAAAAAGGGTCAAAAATTGGGGTATGACAGACATGTTTTGGTGTCTTCTCCGACAGACTGAGGATTGATCGGTGGTGAAATTTGAATTAATTTGGAAATTCAGCTAAGTTGCGGTGATGAGGTGAGGTGTTGTTTGTGGTGATGAGAAGGCGAGGTGTTGTTTGTTTGGGATTTTCAACAGGTGTGTTGGTTTACTGGAGTGGCTTTGGTGTGAGTAGAGACGATATGAGTTGGAATTTTGTTTTTGTGGCCATTCACGATGAAGGGTGAGCTTGACTCAACTTTTGGGTTATGTTAGCTTGTAGGGGTTACGCTTGGTTTTGGTGTTTGTTTTGGTTTTGGAGGTTTGTTTTTTATTGGTGTTTAAGATGTACGGTGTGTGCATTTCGTTTTGGGTGTTCTGCCTATATACGATGCTCTTTACTTTGTAGTTCCTGTTTTATCGGTCCATTTTCGTCTTGTACAGAGACTTGGTTATCAATAAATTTTGCCGTTAAAAAACAAAAGATAGAAAATTAGGCTTACACAAAGGTTGTCTTTGCATATAAGAAAAATAATTGGGCCGCACATATTCTATACCATAATGTTTTAATTCATTTTTTTCAACAAAAAAAAAAAGAAAACGATGATTTAGGATTTGGGTCTTATTCAAAACAAAATATTTTTTTGAGTGTCTTATTCAAAACACGCAACTTTGGAGACTAATTTTTCAGGTAAAAAAAAAAAACAAAAGAACCTAAATCCTAGGATTGAAGCAATGTTTGAATTTTGAAATAAAGTAAATGGATTATTCAAACTCATTTGAACAAATTTAGAACATCATTGTTACAAATCATTTGAAAGAAAAATCATTTTAGTCGTTTTAAATTGTTTTGCTAGAGTTATATATGTATATATGCGTGTGTGTGTGAGTGAGACAAATAAAATCTTATACTTCTTGAAGAAAAGAATATTAGCGTGGTTGATGAAAGAGAAGATTTAAAACTTGATTTTCACTATTATAGACAAACACAAATCAACTTCTCATTTGAATTCTAGTAGAAAAAACTCCTAATTTGAAAATATTTCTAAAATCAGTCTGTAAAATATTTTATCAAATAATTACATACTTTTAGTCTTACACTAACTGACCCTTGATATATTTGTTTTAGATCATCATATTTATGGGGCAGTCAAATGTGCTAAGAAACTTCTGCAAACAACGTTCCTTGAAATATAAAGATTAGAATTTTATTTTAAGGTATTTAGAAAAAAGATGTTTGCTTAACATTATAATATTCTTGGGAACCATAAACCATAAAAATAAGGATTATAATAGGGGTAATTACACATGGGTTTATTCCCACCCTTTTCTTTGGGAAAATTTTTCTATTGCAGGAATGTTTTATACCCGAGAATAAAATTTAGTAAACTTGTAACAAACATAGGCATGTATATTTTTATCCTTTTATTTTCAGGAATCTACGAAAATAACTTGAAACAAACACACACGCTTGTTATATTTATTTTATATTATCATATTTATGGGGCAATCTAATATGGTAAGAAACTTTTGCAAACAATATTATAAATTTATACTCCAGTTTGGAAAGACGTTTTTTTCTTAAGCCCGATTAAATATTGGTGATGGGGAAGTTTGAATTTTGTGGAAGATAGAGCTCAATTTCAATACGGTTTTCCAAAAATGAAGAAAACAAAATTAAAGTTGTAATTATCCTAAATTATTTGAATAAGGTAAATTAATTAATAATAATTATATTAAAATTATTGTAAAGAATATGCCCTTAGAAAAAAACGAATAAAGTATTTTTTAATATTAATTAAGAAAGTAACTTAATTTTTATCCCAAAATAATTTTCAATTCAATGTAATTATAATGATATACTAAACTTGGCAAACATGATATGTTATACCTGAAAAAATAAATATAATTAATTATTTACTAAAACAGTTAACCCGCCATTAATTTATATAACAAAATGGCTGTTATTTAAAAAGTAAAATTAATAATACCTCAAAAAAAAGTAAAATTAATAATGATAAAAAAAAATTATGAACTTGGACAGATTGTTGCCAATCGATCACTTCAATTATATATAACAGTGTTATGTATGTTGATATGTACACAAAACAACCTCGTATCTCTCTCCCTCTCACTCCCCCTCTCTCTCATTTTTCTTATTCTTGAGCAAGCATGAACCCATCGGTTATGAGAGTTGGTTACAAGGAAGGGGATAAAGTTGAAGTGTCCATCAATGAAAAAGGATTTAGAGGATCCTACTTTCAAGGCACGATTGTTTCATGCCTTCAGAATGGACAATACAAGGTTCGTTATAAGAATCTTCTTGAAGATGATGAGTCAGGACCTCTTATTGAGGAAATTTCTTCAAGGGAGCTCCGACCATTACCTCCACGCGTCCGTAATCCTCCCGAGTTCCAACCCAACCAAAAAGTGGACGTTTTTGATAAGGACGGGTGGTGGTTAGGGGAAATCACCGGTCGGAAGATCCAATACGCCAAAAAAGATTCAAAAGATTATGAGGTGTATTTTAAATCTTACAAAGAAACAACTTACTACCATTGCGAAAGAATTAGGGTTCACCATGAGTGGTCTAATGGAGAGTGGATCTTGCAAGCTTGATTCATATGATCACCATAATCCTTAATTAAGGCTCTTTGTTCTTGTAGTTAAAAATTAAGAATTATACGAGTCTAAAATATGGGTTATATATTATTACTTTGTTATCCCTTCAAAAGTAAAATAAAAAATTACATTTGTTACAATTTGTAGCTATTGGCCCTTTTGTTTTATGTAATTTTGATCGGTAATCAACAATATATTACCTACAGTTTTGATTTTTATGGGTGTTTCTTTGTGTGTGTATTATATATAGCTCTTGATCCTTTTCTTTTTATGTACTCTCTCTTGTTCTTTAATTTATTTTACAGTGGGTGAGTTATATATAATATGGTTAATTGCTCATACAAGGCTGACTGGGGTACTTTTCTTAAAATCTTGTAAGAAAAAAGATATACAAATTTATAATTAGAGTTGATTGTATCATTGATAAATTTTGAGCACTGATGAGGCATTGTAAATGAGCCATGCAAACATGGGTTTATTTGATGATATATTGTCCTTTTTAATTTGGTTAACTCCATCTGTTTTTTTTTTTGGGTACAAGGTAACTATATCTTTTTTTCATTAATGATAAAATAATGTAATCTTGTCCAAAAGATACAATCTTGACTGATTTTGATTAATTAGGTCAAAATAATATATCACTGTAATTGCTTCAAATATTTATTTTAAGAGAATGTTTAAAAGATTATAACAGTTAAAATGCATTATCAGATGCCAACGAATCTTCTTTGTTTCCTTTGACAAAAGAACAAAAATGAAGTTGTTAAGAAGCAAAAAAGTAGGGAACATAGAAGGAGAACCTCATGTGACTTTACTCAATGTTGTAATCTGTCTTCTCAGATACCATTTTTGCTTGAACATTAGATTCTGAGAAATTTCTCACCATTCACCATGGAGAAATTTTAATTAAGCTAATAAGCTATAATAAGCTTTTAATAAGCTACTTAATAATTGCTAGATTTATTTCGTATTGAAATTGGAGAAATTTTGAATTAAGTTAATAAGTGTATGTATCTTCCTCAACATATAAATATTAATATGTAACTTTAAAATGTCTTCTGTAACTAGGCATTAGATAAGTGACAATCTTCTTGAATAGCGAAAAAGAGATTCCCCCCAAAGTACTTCTTCAATGCGCAAACAAAGTCTTCGAAACGCGATTCTGAGACACAAACAGCTAGAAACACACCTCTGAATAAATCTTCCATTAAAATAGCTTTCTCAAACCGCAATTTCAAGGATAACTACAATTATATAATGCTATATCTTGATGAATTTTACTCAATATGTGAAAATTGGCATTGGAGTAAGTGGTTTGTGAAATGTGAATTGAAAAACGTCAGTGATGGTCAATAATTGCTCATACGAGGGGCTGACTGGGGTACGTTTCTTAAAATCTTGTAAGAAAAAAGATATACAAATTTATAATAAGAGTTGATTGTATCATTGATATATTTTGATTGGGTTCATTGGATAATATATTAACTCCATCTGTTTTTTTGGGTACAGTGTAACTACATCTTTTTTTCATTAATGATCAAATAATGTAATCTTGTCCAAAGGATACAATCTTGACTAGTTTTGATTAGTTAGGTCAAAATAATGCTTCAAATATTTTTTTAAGAGAATGTTTAAAAGATAATAACAGTTCAAATGCATTATCTGATACCAGTGAATCTTATTTTTTTCCATTGATCAATGAAGCTATATGTATTACTTGTGCACAATATATATTCTATATACATTGGGTATATTGATCATCTCACGTATATGTTTCTTCACATCCACACTTGCATCTAATGTGAAACTTTAAGTCACGATTGACACCTTAACATATCTTCATTAAGTGTGAGACTCTCTTCGTTTGAGATCTGGTGACACAGCCAAAAAAATCATACCATGCAAAACATAATAAAAAAGGTGGATTGATGCTGGTTTTATGGAGGGACATTTATGTTTTCATATTTCATGAAAAGAGAGAATGAAAATCAGAAAAATAAACAGTGTGAAATATAAATTTGACCATAGAGAAATGATAAGGTTAAAAGTAGTGTGTGTTTTGTCTCTGATTTTTTTTTTCTTTAGCAAAGAAAAATATATTAAATAAAAAGAAGAACTAGAAGCTTGGGGGACATCAATCTGACCCAACAACCACTTAATCAATCCTTAGAAGACATTACAACAAACGATAACAAAAGTGGTAAAGTAAAACATACCGGACAAAAGTCCAGTATAAAGAAGCCAAATGTCTGAGACAAATACACAACCAACAACCCAACGGACCCAACGCGGGGCACGAAACCGAATTGCAAAATAAATAGATATGTAATTGTCCCCAAACATTTCCAAAGTAACCGATAGACAAGCTTCAACTCATCTCATTGAGGAATGACAAATGAAATTGACCGCCAACACGGTAACAATTTCCCAAACCTGCATATCGCATCAACGAACAAGTAAATGGCCATTTATAGCCTGAAGAATCTGTTATGAACCTCAACCAACAACAACCTTGCTAAAGGACGAGAAGTTGAACCTGCGGTGGCGTCACCCAACACTGTGACTGTAACAGATCTTAGGGGAACAGACTTTTGTTTGATCACGTGAAAGATTCGGGTCAGATCCACATCTAGGACCCAAACCCATATTCGATTCAGCTAACTTGAAACACATGGATACCACCACAAGTGGTGGCACACTTCCACCATCTCAAAAAGCCAAATCTGGCCAAATCTGCAGAGATCCATGACGAACGAGAAGGATGTCGAACGTTTGTTGAAATCCGATAAAAGGGTCGTTCCTATAGTTTTACTAGTCTCAGGCATAATATGAGAAAATGGTCCCTTACATGATACATCATAAAAAAATATTTGCTCATTGTTGTGTTTTTATTAGGTCTTTATTTAATTTTTTTTCGCTATTCACTACTAGATAAATGTTTTTTTACGAAACATCCGAAAATAAATCAAATACTTCGTAGACATCAAAACAAAATACCGTAGAAGTAGAGAACAATAGCACCTGCAAAGTAGACAGAAATTTTAGAACCTAAGAATAATAACACCAAAAGAGTTGCATTACTAAATGCGTCTCATGATCCTAAATATGTCTCACATCGGTTTCATGATCCAAATTTTTTTTAGTGCCTGAGAACAATAGGGCCACATGATCCTAAATGCGTCACACATCGGTTTCATGATCATGAATGCGTCTTGCACGATTTTGGATTATCAAATTCAATTTTTCAATCATTTTAATCAATTTAAGAAAGTTGACATTACTATAATGATATAATTTAATTTTTTTGAACCTTTGAAAGACAAGATTAAAATTAATTTCTCTAGTAGGCCCATTTTTAACTAAAATATAATATGTTTTGTTATAAAATTATCTCAATGTCTCAGATAATAAATATTACAAATATTTTTATATTTGTGAGACACATTATTAGAAACAAAGGGTCCAAAAAATATCATCGATTTCGTCGATAAATAATTTTTTGGCAAATTTTTTTATAGGGGGTGTATATAGAAGTCTTTGTGATATATGGCGGTATATATAGCAAATCACGCCAAAAGAGTCAAAAACATTAACAGGCTTCGGCGCAACCTTTCATCATGCAATTTGTTTGGGGCCTTTCACTGAACGTTGCTATATACACCCCCAAAAAATCAAATATTTCTATATGCACCCCCATTATAATTTTTTTAGGGACCCCTACCGGCATGGGCCCTAGGTCGCCGCACCTCCGACCTATGCCTAGGGCCGGCCCTGTCCGACAACCAACATTTTTTACGATGTTGTGTCTTTGACCTTATTTTGCCATCTAACCATATCACAAACACAAAGAACTTAAAGGAGAGATGTTAATGTGCTATATGTGAGTTAAACTTCTATATTGGATGCAATAATCTATATTGAGCAACATATAAGTGAGATGATAATATGCTTAGTGTCTTAAGATTTTGGATGAAAATGTGACATCAATCTCACTTTATTGAAAATAGACTGAGTTAGTGATAATTTTATAAGTTAGTTGAAGGTGTTAGAGATTTATGGGTAATTATTTTACCAAAAGCAACTAAAAAAAACTCCACGTCATTTTGAAATGTATAATAAAATGTACATTATCAGCTCAACATATCTTATCTGCATTTTTTCATTGTCCAATCCCATCAAAGACCAAAAGTGAAAATATTTGAAATATAGAGGTTGGATAAAAAAAATTGAATGAAAGCAAACAACATCCAAAAAATTATATTTAATATAAAAAAAATTAAGAAAATGACATTAAAAAACAATTCATCATGATGTTCATAGTTATAAGGGAGCTTAGAATGAGTTGAATTATCACATTTGACTAATAAAACGCCACAAGTGAGATTGACGCTGCATTTTCACCTAAGACCTTAACACATTAGGCATATTATCATCTCACTTATATGTTTCTCAATTTATATTATTGCATCTAATTCAGAAGATTAACTAACATATAACACATTAACATCTCTCCTTTAAGTGTAGGACTCTCTACGTATGTAATATGGTGAGATAGAAAAATAAGGTCAAAGACATAACATCGTAAAAAATGTTGGTTGGTGACAATTTCATTGAGGGGTGTTTTTGTTTGTTTCTTTCACGCGAAGAGGGAAAGTAATTAAAAAGAAGATGAGAAAGGAAGTTTAACATGAGAGAAATAATGAGGGACAAAACTAAGGAGTATGTTTTACCCATAAGAGTATATATAATATAGTGAGTTGCGGGTAGTTTTTTGGATTGGTTGATGGCGTTGAAGTTTACTAGGTAATTATACCACTGAAATATTAGACTCATTAAAAAATACCTCATCAATTTAAATTGTCTAATAAGCGTGTATTTTGTGACCTAACACATCTACATTTTTCCATTGTGATCCCATCAAACACTAAAAGTGAAGTAATTTATAGTAACAAAGGTTGAATAAAAAAAATTGCATGAAAGCGAATGACATCTAAAAACTAAAATTTAAGGTCAAAAATTCAACAATTGATAGCCAAAAACTAGCAAAACAAATCATCATAATATTGGGTATTTTGTGGAAGCCTGCAATGAGATGTATCATCATATTAGGCTAAGACCAATCATACAAGTGAAGTTAATATCGCATCTTCACATGAAGTTGTAAGACATTAGATATATAGGTCACCTTACTTATATGTTGATCAACATCTACAGTTGCATACACTGTAAAAGTTTTACTCAGTTGACAAATTAACATTTCTCCATTAAGTGTTACAATCTCCGTATACGCGATCCATCACAAAGAACCGCTACTCCAAAATGTTGAACTAGGATATGATATCATCATTGAACCTTCTAGGGGAGACAACAATGGTGTGGATCGACACATTGAAGAAAGAAGAACCGCACAAGTGAGAATGATACAACATCTTCATCCAAAATATTAAGACTTAAGTATGAGTTTTTTTTCCATTTATTTATTGTTCAACCTCCACTATTTTATCCAATATTTTGCTTTAATTGGCACATAATACATCATAATATTTTATGACGAAATTCTAACCCGTGCTTGGAACAGATGTCCATACTAATATCTCTAAAATCAGTGTGTAAAATATTTTATCAAATAATTACATACTTTTAGTCTTACACTAACTAACGCTTGTTATATTTATTTTAGATAATCATAGTTATGGGGCAATCTAATGTGGTTAGAAACTTTTGCAAACAATATTATAAATTTATACTCCAGTTCGAAAAGACATATATTTCTTAAGCCCGATTAAATATTGATGATGGGGAAGTTTGAATTTTGTGGAAGATAGAGCTAAATTTCAATATGGTTTTCCAAAAATGAAGAAAACAAAATTAAAGTTGTAATTATCCTAAAATAATTGAATAAGGTAAATTAATTAATAATATTTATATTAAAAATTATTCTAAAGAATATGCCCTTAGAAAAAAACGAAATAAAGTTTGTTTTAAATATTAATTAAGAAAGTAACTTAATTTTTGTCCCAAAAAAATTTTCAATTCAATGTAATAAAAATGACACATTATACTAGAAAAAATAAATACAATTAATTATATACTAAAATAGTTAACGTGCCATTAATTTATATAACAAAAAGGTTGTTATGTAAAAGTAAAATTAATAATCATAAAATAAAAATTATGATCTTGGACAAAGCTTTGACCCCCGAGTTCTTAGATCAATTGATCACTTCAATTATAAATAATAGTGTTATGTGTGTTGATTTGTACACAAAACAACTTTCACATCTCTCTCTATCTCTATCTCTATCTCTCTTTCATTTTCTTATTCTTGAGCAAGCATGAACCCATCGGTTATGAGAGTTGATTACAAGGAAGGGGACAAAGTTGAAGTGTCCATCAATGAAAAAGGATTTAGAGGATCATACTTTCAAGGCACGGTTGTTTCATGCCTTCAGAATGGACAATACAAGGTTCGTTATAAGAATCTTCTTGAAGATGATAAGTCAGGACCTCTCATTGAGGAAATTTCTCCAAGGGAGCTCAGACCATTACCTCCACGCGTCCGTAATCCTCCTGAGTTCCAACCCAACCAAAAAGTGGACGTTTTTGATAAGGACGGGTGGTGGTTAGGGGAAATCACCAGTCGGAAGATCCAATACGCCAAAAAAGATTCAAAAGATTATGAGGTGTATTTTAAATCTTACAAAGAAACAATTTACTACCATTGCGAAAGAATTAGGGTTCACCATGAGTGGTCTAATGGAGAGTGGATCTTGCAAGCTTGATTCATATGATCACCATAATCCTTAATTAAGGCTCTTTGTTCTTGTAGTGGAAAATTAAGAATTATATGGGTCTGAAAGTGAAAGATGCGTTATATTTTACCGTTGTTACCCCTTCAAAACTAAAATAATAAATTACATTTGTTGCAATTTGTAGCCACTGGCCCTTTTGTTTTATGTTATTTTGATCGGTAATCAACAATATATTACTTACAATGTTGTTTTTGTGTGGGTGTTTCTTTGTGTGTGTATTATATATTGCTCTTGTTCATTTTCTTTGTGTGAGTTATATATAATATGGTTAATTGCTCATACGAGGGGCTGACTGGGGTACGTTTCTTATAATCTTGTAAGAAAAAATATATACAAATTTATTATTAGAGTTGATTGTATCATTGATATATTTTGAGATGAGGCATTGTAAATGAGCCATGCAAACATATAATATGATTGCATCATTTGGTGATATATTTTACTATTATTGTCCTTCTGTAATTTGGTTACCATCTGTTTTTTTGGGTACAAGGTAACTGCATCTTTTTTTCATTAATGATTTTTGAGCCAATTTTTTTCATTAATGATAAAATAATGTAATCTTGTCCAAAAGATACAATCTTGACTGGTTTTGATTAATTAGGTCAAAATAATTTATCACTGTAATTGCTTCAAAGATTTTCTTTTAAGAGAATGTTTAAAAGATTGTAACAGTTAAAATGCATTATCTGATGCCAATGAATCTTATTTTTTTCCATTGATAAATGTAGCTACAGGAGAAACTCTATAAATTAATAATGTCAGGACCGAAGAAATTTATTAATTTAGAGAATTATTAATTTATCGATAAATTAATAATTATTAATTTAAAGAGTTTTTTAGTAATTATACAGTACATACCAAACAAAAAGGCAAATTAGTCTATGCCTCTTAGAATTACGTTGCAGCGAACCTTGGGACTCAACGTAAATTAGTAACTATTGTGTTCATATGTATTGGAAAAATACAATACAAAAATACAACACCTGAGCTATTGGATGCAATAAGAAAAGTTAGAGATGAGCTTCAAACAAACTTGAACTTTAAAGGAAAACAGACAAC
>Ga0315913_1003990_pt1 | contig 17802 bp, 11 predicted proteins | sample MpolsnodulesMG_FD_207736 | JGI IMG/M metagenome (GOLD analysis project Ga0315913, IMG submission 207736) | Medicago polymorpha root nodule microbial communities from Los Angeles, California, United States - small nodules | ecosystem: Host-associated > Plants > Roots > Nodule | place: USA... | reverse complement strand
TATATATATATATATATATGTTTCAAACGATTTTTTAAGTGTAAAGTTCATATGTTTTTTCTATAAAAAGAAGTTAATATGTTTTTAATAAGATTGTGACTAATTTTCATTTAAGCGTTAACTAACAAATAAAACCAATCTATTTGAGTTGGCTTAGTGATATTGGTTTGAGACGTTGAAGTATGCTCCTCCTCAAGATATCAAATATCACAATAGCCATCGAAAAAATATCACACTTATTATCAAAAAAATAACAATAATTTAGTATCACACTTGAAGTGAAGGTCAATATACATACATTCATACTGTGCTTGTGGGGGAATCTCAAATTCTCATTGAAAGATCACAAAAAATTAATGGAGAACTGATTGTTATACTTCACCAAACGCTTTTATATGTCAAATAAGCCAAGATGTACGGAAATGGAAATAACATTATTGATGGCCCCACTTTTTTTCTCCTAATCCTCTTCATAGATAATATATATTAATAATTCAACCTCCTTGGCAACGAGCATATATTTATATATAGTAGTGTCAAGTATTAACTGATGCAGGTTATAGGTTACTACAACTTATCAAGGGAAAGATTCATATGATGGACTTTTCTGAGTATATTTTTTGGTGGTGTGAACTTTTCTGAGTATATAGAAACGCTTTATTTTTTAAATAAATTTTTTCTAAATTAATTATATCCACTCCTAACTTTATTTATACTAAAGTTGTAGCTTAAATTTTCCAAGGTGAGAAGTCATGGGGTACAACTTCTCACCATTGTTTTTGATATGGTGACAAGTCTGATTTGGGGTGATTTTTTTTTTATTTTGAGCTGTGACTTCTTACCTTCTCTTTGTTTAAAAAAAAATGGTTAAGATATCAATTAATTGTGTTAAGTCATTGTGATATTAATGGATTTTAAAAATGTCCAAAATAATATTAAAATGGTGTGATACTAACTTGAAAAGAATATAAGAATATGGATAGTTAGTGTTGATGGATAATCAAATGATTTGATTCAAGTCGTTAATAAATTTCAACAAAGAACGAATCTTTCGAAAAAAACTCGAATTTTTTTTTAGGTGAACAACTTTTTACCAGACTTTACTTAAAAGTGAGTTTGGGTCCTTCAATATGGTCGTATAATGACCCTTTTTTTTAATGGTGTGTAGAATGACCATTAATGTACTTTAGTTAAAAAAAAATCTCCATTCTCAAATGCAAAAAAAAAAAAGTTGATCAAGATAAATTAATACAATGCCTCAGATGGTCGTATAATGACCATTTTTTTTAATCGTGTGTAGAATTACCATTAATGTACTTTAGTTAAAAAAAATTCTCCATTCTCAAATTCAAAAAAAGTAAAAAAGTTGATCAAAATAAATTAATACAAAGCCTCAGATTCTGTGGTCCTTGTGTAAAACTACAAAAAAACATTCATTTGTAAAATACCTTTTTCCATATATATCAATGATAATACTATTAAGTCGACATTTGATCTAATCTTAATTATAGTCGTTGTTAAACTCTTTTCTAAGTATATAACTTTTTTTGCTAAAGTTGGTCATTGAACCTTAGTCTTTTTATATGATAATTTATGAGGTCATTCCCTTTGCCTAGTGTAAATGCTTGCACGTGTTCGATTTGAAAATGTGCCTATATATTGAGGTTCTATAGAGATTTCTATCTTTCATAAATTCATAGTAATGCATGCATTGCAATTTGCAGAGTAATATAGAAAAAACAATTCTAATAGAAGCATTATCAAGGTTTTATCAAAACTTTGTTGATCATTATCAAGGTTTTTTTATTTTACATGTCTTTCAGAATTTATATTTATATATAACCTGGTTTATGTTTTACCATTATAGAAGCATTTTGTATCAAAATTTATTTTACCATTCATTGACATCTTTGTGGACCTTGTGTGAATATGTTTCTTAAATGAAGTTTTCAAATTATTTTCAGGTTCATATTGTTTAAAGATGAAGATGGAACGTTACATGAGCAAAAGAGTTATCTTGTTGTGGTGGTACATAATGGCTTTGCAACTTTGTTTCACGTTAAGTACCTATTCAGAACATATCTCAATCAGGTTTTCCATCATTATTTTTTTAATTGCCATTTTTACTTAATTTTGCTTCTATGTTTAGTTATACAACAATGTTGCTTTCATTTTGATTGAGACAAATAAAATCATAAGGTAAGAGCATTTAAAAGAAAGACATTCCTTCTTAGAGTTTTAAAAACCGATCACACTAACAATTGTGATGGCTTCATGATTTTAGATATTGTAGAGAATCGCAATCAAATGCAGCTTATACAACCTCAATCGTAATTGTGTTGCAATTTCAACAACCATTACATTGCTATTCAGATTGTAGCCGCATACCTTTATTTGAAAATGCTATGGATAGTGCATACTATATATATTTTATTTATTTATTCTTTCCAAAAATACAGAAAGATTCCATAAATAGAGAAAAACATTTTTTAAAAAAAAGAATCATGGTTTTAGTCTATGATCTCAGAAGGAGAAAAAAAATTAACTTTCAGAATTTCATATGTCCTTTATTTATCTTTTTGTTATGTTTGCATCTGCATGCAACATTTCACTTGTATTCATTTATTTATCTTGTATGTTATTTTTTGTGGGGATGAGTTGAAGAGTTTATTAGCTGACAAGTTTGCATCCAAATATTCCCCTGCACCACCTGACAGTGTGTATATATAATAGTCAACATTACAACATTGATGAAAATGAAATTAACTCATACATTTCTGATTATTATTTTTAAGCTAGATTGCTTGTTGTAATTGACTTCTCATCACAATTAGTTACAGGTCTATTATACTATATCAATAATGGTTAAAATTCATTAATTCACAATTTTGTTTAAGCTATGCTAGTAACATATGATTGTTTCACATCACTTTCATTACTAATATTTGCCATTAAAAATAATTGAGATATTTCATTTGATTTCACTCAAATAAAAACTATTTTACTTGTCAAATCATTGCAGTTAAACAAATATAAGGTTGGTGACTATGTATTAAATTTGTTATATAATTTTAACTGTTTGTATAAATTTAGAAAAAACAGCTTTTATTTTATTGCTTAAAAAATAAAGTCATTAAATATGTAGTAGGAATATTTCCAGTGCAAATATCGTTATTCTGTCACTTCAAGGGGTGGATCTCTCTGTTTGTCTTAGATTCCAATATTCCAATATACCTTGCTAAAAAGGGTATTTTATTTAAAGGGAAATTAGAGGCAAAAGAAGCATTTCCTACAACTAATAGGAAAAGAAAATTGAACCCTTTATCATAATTAAAATTTCTAATATGCTTTTGGTGCACAAATTGTCCTTTTTGTTTATTTGTCCTATTGTTTCCCCTTTCCTATTTTTCAATTGAATTGAAAAAGTAATAACATGCTACTTTTTTTTTTAATATATTTTTTACTCATTTTCCTTGCATTGTTTCCACTTGCAGAAGAAGCGTAAGAGGATTGGCTAATGCTCAATCTTCAGTCACTGTAAATCGTGAAAATTCTAAGCAGGTTAATTATATACTAACTAGGCTTTTGAAATAGAAATGCTTAAGGTTAAGAAATTTTTAACTGAATAATAGTGAAGAAATATTTTGATTGGTTATTTTTAATTATAAACATATTAATGTGGTTGCATTGTAAATCTTTATATTGCTGGAAAAATCCAACATCGCAATTGCAATGTCGTTGTAGAAACCTTTAAATTTGTTACATTGTAGCTACAATTGTTCGAACTGCAATTTAAAAAAAGATAGGTCTCCAAAAAATTATTCAAAAGAAGATTGAAAAGGAAAGATTATTGTTCTGATTTTCTTAAATGATTTTCAGGTGGTGGTTAGCAATGGCATCTTTTCCCTTACTTTGGCAAATCCCGGGGGGTATGTCTTAGGAATATCATACTCCGGAATGGACAATGTACTTGAATCTGGAAATGAAGATGATGATAGAGGGTACCTATTTCTTATTAAATAAATTTCTACAAGCTTATATCCAGTAACATATATGACACAAAAATAAGATACATTGACATAATTATGCTTTGTTATTATTACTAGGTACTTTGACGTTGTTTTTAGCAAAACATTTCAAAGGTATAATGATATAATTTAATTGTATGACATGTTATTCCATTGATTATTTGATACACTTATGATGTTTAAAATTTATAACAAACTTAAAGAAGAGACTAATCTATAATTGAGATTACCATTGCAGAGTCCATGGGACAAGTTTCTCAGTCGTAACACAGAATGAGAATATAGTGGAGGTTTCATTTTTAAGGTCATGGAGTTCTTCTATGGGTGACTCAAGTGTCCCTATAAACATAGACCAAAGGTGAAATCCTAGTCCCAATTATTTGGCACAGTTTGTGAAAATTAATTATGAACATGTTTCTTGGTTTTGATGATTAACATAACTATCACTCTGCAATTTGGATGATTAATGATTCTTTGTTTTGAATAAATATATTTTTATAGGTATATAGTGAGAAAAGGCGATTCTGGATTTTACACTTATGTGGTATTTGTACGACCAAAAGGATTCCCTGCTATTAAAGTTGATCAAATAAGGACCGTTTTTAAACCTAAGGAAGCCAGGTAACTAACTATCAAAAAAGTGTTTCAATTAAAAAACTAATTTCTTTTTATTTTTTAAAACCAAATAGTAGCTCTTGTTATAAAAGTGACACCTATTGAATTCTTAAGTTTTAGGTTTTTTTGAATAAGAAGGTTATTATTTTGAAAGAGATAAAAAAAAAACACAATATATGCATAACTAATAAAGAACCAATGATGCATGCAGCTTCAACTATATGGCCATATCAGATATTAGGCAAAGAAGAATGGCATCAATGAAAGATAGAGATGACGGTCAAAAACTGGCGTATCCTGAAGCAGTTCTCTTAACACATCCATCCAATCCACAATTTAAGGGAGAGGTAACTAAATAAATAGGTTTATGCTTTTGTTTGGGTGCCATTTCCACTCAATTTGGTGCTACAAATAGGGTTGTATTAATAGTACATAGTTATAGATTCTACTTTAAAAATCATGCAAATAAATTTATGAATGGTTTATGTTGCACTTAGGTGGATGACAAATATCAATACTCTATTGAGAACCAATACAACCAAGTTAATGGATGGATTACCGCAGATTCTGAAAAGCCCGTGGGCTTTTGGATCATTACACCAAGTAATGAGTTCCGCAATGGCGGGCCCGTTAAGCAAGATCTTACATCTCATGTTGGCCCAATTTGCCTCTCGGTAAGTTCAACTCATGTGTATCATCTTACTATATGCATAACTAACTTTAAATGATTATTACTGTTTTGGCTCCCATGTTGCTCAATCTCGAAAGGAAATAAAAAAAGTCGATTGGAAGATAAAATTCAATTGATACATTCCGATAAATGGAGGTTTTTTTTTTATTTTTTTTTTATCAAAGATGCGTCTAAAAAGCGCCATTTAAATTTAAAAATTAGAGAATGTATCATAAAAGTTTGAAAAAAATGCAATTACATGTGTGTAGATGTTTGTAAGCACCCACTATGCTGGCAAAGACGCAGCCATCCAATTCCAAGAAGGAGAGACTTATAAAAAGGTTTTTGGGCCTGTCTTTGTTTACATGAATTCAGCTTCAAGTAAAGATCAATTTAAATCTCTATGGTCAGATGCTAAACAAAAGGTCAATATTTCTCTTACAATCATCTATGATTTATTTATTTCCATTTATTAGTATGCAATGACACATACTTAATTGTTCTTCCTTGATTAATCAGCTGTCAAATGAACTCAAAAGTTGGCCTTATAATTTTATTCAATCAAAAGATTTCATTCCACCTAATCAACGTGGAACACTAACCGGACATTTACAAGTCCAAGACGGGTAAACATTAACGAATTTTGTTTCTATAGAGTGAACAATATATACACACACACACACACTCGATGCGAGCTGAATTTCTTGCTTTACCATATTCATTAGGGGCGGCAAATCTCAAAATGCTAAGAATGCATACATTGGTCTAGCTTTGCCTGGGGATGCAGGATCATGGCAGAGAGAAGGCAAGGTAAATTTGAAGTTTGATTTAAACTTTTGAAGAAATATCAATATGTATGTAAGTTGTAACTAAAAAAGTTTTGAATTATATACAAATTCACAGGGCTATCAATTTTGGACTAGAGCAGACCAAAACGGAAACTTTGTTATAAAAAACATTGTACCTGGGTCATACAACTTGTTTGCATGGGTTCCTGGCTACATTGGAGATTACAAATATAATTCTCCAATTACAATTAAACCAGGTAAAGTATGAAAGTAAATTTCCAACAATCAAAATAATATCACTTGGTTATTATTAGTTGACATAATTAGTTAATAAATTAGTAAGTAACTAATACCAAACTATTAACTAAACAGTTAGTTAATAGTTTGTTGTAATTAGTTAGTTATTAATTTACAAACTAATTGCGTCTCTAATAAAGTCAGGAAATTTATATTGTGACTATGTTTTTTGTTTTTACTCAAAGTAATTATAATTATACTGCATTAGACAATGACTATGTAACAATGTGTATATATGTAGGAAGCACCATCAACTTGAATTCACTCGTATATAATCCTCCAAGAAATGGCCCAACTGTTTGGGAAATTGGCATTCCAGATCGCTCAGCTGGAGAATTTTTTGTACCAAAGCCTTACGCTAACCTAGTGAACAAATTATTCGCAAATGATATCCCAGACCAGTTAGTCTCTAAACCATAATTAAATAATTGACTAGCATCTACTACCTTTGTCCCTAATTATAAGCGCAAAAGAGTCGTTATATGAAGGAGGGACAAAGGTTGTATTAATCTTTAAAGTTCAGTTTCCACTAACTCGAATGAAATATATATTCTATGATAGGTTTAGGCAATATGGTCTATGGAGCCGTTACAGTGAATTATATCCAACTCAGGATCTTGTTTACACAGTTGGTGTTAGTGACTATCGAAAGGATTGGTTTTATGCTCATGTTCCAAGGTAATTAATTTTCTGTTGATTTGTTGTTATAAATGTCTTGTTTAAGGGCCATTTTTTGATCTAAACTTCAATTATATATGCAGGACCACAGGAAATAATAAATTTCAAGCAACCACATGGAAGATTGTATTTGAACATGGTGCTGTAATAAGTGGAAACTACACATTACAACTTGCCCTAGCAAGTGCCTCTAATGCTGAAGTGCAGGTACATTAAATATGTTTTATTCAATACAATATCTAACCCTAAATATATTTTCAGTTCTCGAAATACGGTAGTTATTGCTTTTGGTCCTTTAAAATAATTTCATTATCTTGTAATTATCTTTGTTTTTGAAAATGATCACGCGCAATTGATCCCTCTCTATGATGCTTGTCAGTCATGTATCTCTATGTGGCAAACATAGTCGAGAGCTATGTATGCCACAATGAAAATTTTACCAATAAAGTATACACCGATGTAAGTTATTCGATATTCACAATATTAATATATACTTGTATTTTTTTTGGATGATGTGTGATCAGGTTTGGTTCAATAACATGAATGCCAATCCTCCCTACTTCACAACAAAGAGAATAGGAGATGATAATGCCATACCAAGGCATGGAATCCATGGATTATATTGGTTGTTTAGCATAGAAGTACCTAGTGTTCATTTGGTAAAAGGAAAAAATACAGTATTTTTGAGACAATCAAGATTTGACTCATTTTGGCAAGGAGTTCTATATGATTATATCCGCTTAGAAAGTCCTCCAACTACCAAGTTGAAACAGTGATTCTTGCAGTATTGAAGGAAGATTTACTTAGAAGTGTGACCGCTTGCCTAGGAATAAATTATCTTCTCTTATTTAATTTATGGAATAATTTGCTAGAAAGCATAGATATTAGGAAAATAATAAAGCTAGTTATTGTATATAACCAAAATACCATTATTGGTTGTATTGTGTACATATATCTATTATGAAATAATAAATTTGATGTTTTTAGTTTTGTGCTTATATTTCCTTATGTTGTTATCAATCGCAGAAAAGTTGTTAAAATTGTGAGTTAACTTGTGAAATCGTAGGGTTTCAAAGTTGTTATCAATTTTGAGTTGATCTCGTTGTAATCTTGAATTTTAGTAAAATTGTAAAGAAACAAAGTTAGGTCGGATGGACTCGTAGTGAATTTGGCAAACTCGGATAGAATTGTACAAAAATTTTATCATAATTTTTTTATCTTTATTTTTACATTCGGTTCATTTTCTCCTTTGTTATTTTAATTTTGTTCATGTCGATTTTTGTTTTATAATTGAGCAGAAATTTTGAATTATTGATGCATTTATTGCATTTTACAAGTATATATGTCATATATAAGTTTGTACGAGTCGGACTTATGAATTGATTTCAGACAAAACAAGTGTATTTAAATTCTTGTTTCCGAAAACCTTGAACGATAGGTTCTAATTACTCTTTAGACTTAAGAAAAGAATTGACATCCAAAATTACTCGCAGAATCCCCAACTACATTTTTGACACGAGGAGTGCTATATATCACGAATTTTTAATTTGTGAAATTTCACGATGGCTATTTACAGTTAAAACAAAAAATAGCAAAACAACTTTTATTTTGGATTTGGTGGCAATCACATTGGTTAGCGGGGTTATATAAATGGATCGCGATGCATTCGCTATAAATACTGTCGCGGTATATAGCATTTTTCTTTTGACACATCATTTCCTTTAATCTTCTTTCTTTTTTCACCATGTAAAAAACTCATATTTTATAAAAAGAAACTCATACACATTTTCATTTATTTTAAATAATGATAATTATAATTGTAAAATCATTTTTTTTATATACACTTCATTGTTTTCACGTTATTTATCCAAATGAGTGATGTGGTATCAAAAGTAAGTATTTTTATGTTATTGTCTCCACAGAGACTGGTGCGATATTCTAAACCGTTCAACAATCGATACCGTTCTGAGCTAAGGATTCCCAATATTTTGTTTCATAAGCTATAAACTACGAAATTATAAAAGGATTGAGAGTTAATAGGGAAATGATTATGCTGGGATTAAACTTCATCAATCTACTTGTACTTCTTCTCGGATTAGTGTTGCGGATTCTAATTATCAATCGAGATTATCACATATTGCTCATCAACATTATTCGTGTCCAAATGATGTCGTGATTTCTATTGGATCGTTTAATCGTTGATTTCCCAAACTATTAAACAATCCAATAGTCGATTGTATCGTTGTATTGCCGATTTCCCGAACTATTGAACAATACAAAAGCTTTGGGTTCCAATATTCAAAGTGATTATCAAAACCTATATTCCATGTCTAGAACAGAGGCTCTGATAGAAGTTTATTCTAAACCTAGATTCAAAAAGTATTTTTCAATAACAATTCAAACCCATAAGATTGTAATAGACAACAAGAATAACTTCAACATCATGAAATAATTAAAATCAAACAACATCATAATCAAAGGGAATACATACTAATAGAAACATTTAATCCCAACAAAAGAGTTTAGCTACTCATTGTCATGGTAACCTTACAAGGAGGAAAGAAGAGATGGAATGGAAGCAAGCCACGATATCTCAATGATCTTGTGAATCCCTTCAATCTTTTGTACTCCTTGCTCTTTGAAGTTCTCTCTAGTTTCCCCTGTTTCCCCCTCTGTCTCTCATAATGTCTCTGCCTCTCCAAATAACATCATAATCCAATAAAAATAAGAGAAAGGCTTTTATAACGTTTCTGGTAAGTGGCTGCTCGCTTTAGCGAGTTGCAGCTCACTATGGCGAGCTGAGCTTTCTTCCTCAACGGGTTTCTGCCACGTCATCAGTTGTACTTAGGCCGCCTTAATTCGCCTGGCAGGATTTTTCTCGCCATGGCGAAATGCTGTTGCTCTGTTTTTGGTGCTCTCTGGAAGTACTCGCCATTTGGCTCGCCTTTGGATCGCCATGGCGAGTTGGTCTTTGCACAATTTTGTTGTTTTTGGTCCTTGCTTGGTATTTTGGCATCCAATTCCTGCACAAATGGGTAGAGTAAGATACAAGAAAAACAATAGGCAATTATTCATTATTCCTTGACTTTTCCCTAAATAACTTGTAAAACAAGTAACAAATGTGCCCAAAAGAAACTATGTAATTAACTACTTTCTGGCACTTATCAAACTCTCCCCAACTTAACTCTTTGTTTGTCCTCAAACAAAAGACTCAAAAAGAACAGTTCAAAGCTCTGGACAAGAGTTAAGAAGCAAGACCAAATATTCAATGGTTTTGAAAAAATTTCAGAATGCATGATTCAAATGCGAATTGTGCGAGCAAGCATCAAGTTTCCTATCAATCTAGACATATATTATGAATATGAAACAAGTCCTAAGCACATAATACATGTCACAAAGTTCAAGTCAATAACATGATCATAAATGAACCACACCTAACACACTTATTTGTAAGTAAATAAAACAAATTGAATATCAATGAGTGAGGGTTTTGAACACACATCCGACATCATATCAACATCCTGATCAAATTAGGTGTCCATCCAAATATCATTTCAAAAAGCACAAAAGCATAGATCAAAAGGTCTTTTTAGGGTTGTAACTTGGCTTGGCTACAAAAGAAAGGACATATGTGAGATAATTGAATTCAAATGGCCAAGTATAGAGGAACATTCTTCTATTTACACAAAACATTTATTTACACATCCTCTAAATTTCTTCAACCCATGGCGATTAACAACAAACACTTTGATCTCGACAACTTATTCTATTTTTGATTTTTCTTTCTTTCTTTTTCTTTTGTGTTTACATTTGTTGTCAAGATCAATTACAATGGTCACCATTACTTACACACACAATTAAGCTTCCCCTTTCTCCCCAACTTATTCAAAATTATACCCTAAGAATGTTCCCCTATCCTAAGGCAAGGGACAAGAATACTTGAAGGTTCAGGATTAAAAAAAAATGATTATAAAAGTATCAGAGTCCAAAAGTGAACCAATGATGAATTGCATTTTGAAAGATTTTGGGTGAATTCACTAAGCATTGTGCCTGCGAATACTGACAGTTCATTATTAAGGACTCTGATTCATTTGGCTCAATTGGGGTTATCAAATTCTCGCTCTTCTCACAAGGTAAGCTATTTGTGGTCAAGTAGTTTTCACTCATTAACAAAAATGCGCCTTGATCCTTTCCATGCTTTCACACAATTCAAAACAATTATTGGATTTAACATAAAACGACCGAGTTAAACAATGAATGACGGACTCCTTGCATATGGTACAAACAATTTGAGGTTTCCTCACCTTTTGGCTAGTTCTAAGTGGTTCACTAACAATTATGTTATTGCGGAAAACTTAATGAATCAAATTATGTGCAAAGTACTTGTTTCAAATTCAAGTAAACACCTGGAAAGACTGGAAACTAGAACCTTGGCTTTGCGCTTTGTCACAATCTACATATCATTATCATACATCTGAGTCTTTGCTCATTCTTTGGCTCTTTTTCAAGCACTTTGAACCTTGAAGCTTTGAGCATTTGATTTTTTTTTTCTTTTTCTTTTATACAAGTAAGAGTAATAAATAAAAATGGACTTCCACATTTTCAAAATGGATTGAAAATAAAGTACTAGCTTAAACCAAAAGTTCTAAACACATTGTCTTGAACATCACAATACACCATTGAATAATACAAACATCACACACTAATTAAACTGATTGTTTTAAACACAACACAATAGAACGATACACTATACGAATACGAACATAACATAATTTAAAACATCACACACTAAAGTCACACATAGCAAATTAAACACAATACATAAGCAAATAGTTCAAAAGTAGTTAAAGTAAAGCATTAAAAGATGAGTCTAGAAATAAAGAATTGACTGAAAGCATCTTAAAATATCACTCATTTCAGGTGTGCTTTCAAATCTTTTCTTTGCTCCTCTTCAGTTATGATCATCATAACTCTGAGTGCCCTCGCTTGAATTTACACTTGCCACTTGGTCCAGATCATTTAAGTCCTCATCACCCTGATCATCATCAGCTTGCTCATCAACCTGCATAAACGAAGAACCACCCCCGCCATAAGTAAATGACATGTCCCCAGGCCAAGCACAATAAGTCTGGTAAGCTTCCAGTGTTGGAACTTGATGGGCTGCTTCTTGTGGATAGCCGGAGTGCAGCTGCATCCGGTACAAGGAGTCATTCAATGAAGTCACAACCCTCTTGTTAGCATCCAAGTAATCCCATGTGTAGGTGAAACATTGCTGCTGGTATGGGTCCATGTGTGAAAAGTCACTGTCAGTTGTTGGAGCTTGAGGTTGGTGCAATGAGGAAGCTCTTGTGCCTTTTTTACCCTTTGTCTCTTTGTCACTGTGCCTGGCAATGATCTCAGTAGTGATTGCGTTCTGCAATTCTTCATGAACTTGGCTAGGGATTTTGATGTGGAGGCTAAGGATTAACCCCATAATCAATCCAGGAAAGGAGAGAGGAATCCTATCTTTGGTACTCAAAGCAACCTCCTTAATCTCACTAGCTATGATCCTAGCAACGCCAACTTGTTGATCAGATAGGATGTAGTAAATCAGGGGTGTGACATCTAAGGTACAAGTGGATATGTGACTTTTCAGTTTAATATTAAACAAGATCAGTTTATAGACAGTTTGAGCAATTGGGGTCATGTTACGTTTCTTTGCTACGTGATCGCGTCCGGTCACACTCTTCTCATACCCCGTTCCCGGTTTCAGGATAGTTTCTCGAATCACTTTATGGTCCCAAATTCCCTGGTTTTGCTGAAGGTGGAAGGGACATAATTCATCAGGGTGTGCGAGTTTGTAGGGATTCCCTAGGTAGTCATTGATGCCTTGTCGGTCAAAGTTTCCCTACCCTGCACCACTGTTTTGAAGTTGAATTCCTCTCCTTCTATAGGCTGGGTGTTCGCATAGAATTCACGCACAATTTCAGTGTTGATTTGGGGGTGGGGAGCTACCAATTTCTCCCATTTTCTCTGTTGAATGATTGCAGCAAGATCACTATATTTCCCTTCACCTGAGATTTGGAACTGCTTGTCATGCCAAAACTTCCGGCGGCATAGTTCCCGATACCTGTCCTGATGTTCCGCACTGAAGAATTGTGCTCATCGTACGGTCTTGGAGCTGGTGCAGCTTCGGATGTCTTCCTTTTGCCTTTGGCGGAAGCTGATGCCTTGGGTTGATTCTTAGGTGCCATGCCTGAAAGAACACAACCAGGAAATCCATACAATTTACAGGCAAAATTATTAGGAAGGGATATATGCAAAGCAGATTAAAAGGAAAAAAATATCTGGTTCCTGTGAAACTCGCCAGGCGAGCTTTATTATCGCCATGGCGAGTTGACATTCAAATTTTTGGGTTTCAGATGAACGCTCGCCATGGCGAACCAAAGGTTAGCTCAATGGCAAGTGAACCAAGAATTTCGAAAATCAACCCTTTTGCAACAAATCATCAGTTTTCATAAATTCTTCTCGTTTTATGATTGTTCAACCCTATATTAATCAATTTCGACCCTAATCATGACAGAGATGAATTAAATCAACAACTATAATCAAAGTTTCAAAGATATCTCACAAAAACCCTTTTCATTCAAAATTTTACAAAAGTGGGTTAGAAAATTAGCAAGCAGTGGTATTAAACTATGATCTTGCTTCATCTCAGTCATTTAGGGATTCACTCTTAAAGAAATAGAAAGTATTAACAGTACCATGGTGAGTTAGCCTATGGTTTTGTCAAAGACTATGCAAGTTACACTAAGCAATGAAAGAAATGAATGACAAACCTGTTGTTTGAGTAAAACAAATTCAGAGATAATGTAGAAATGTAAGCTTGACTTGAATTTACTTGTGTGGAATTTGTGTGGAGAGTTTCTTTGTGAGTGTTAGGGTTTGAAAGAGAGAAAAATGGGTTTGGTGGAGGGAGAGGAAAATGAAACTGAGGTTTTCAGATAATGGGAGAAGTTAATGAGGAGTTAGTGGCATTGGAAATTGTAACTGCCAGTTTGCAGTAACTCGCCAGACAAGGGTTTTGCCCGCCATGGCGAGTGAAATGGTCGTCAACGCAGGTCAAATGACCTGTAATGCTTGCCATAACGATATTTTGTGTGCCAAGCGAGTTTATGACAGTTCAGACTTTTCTTTTATAGCTTCTATTTTTGGATTTTTTTTGTAGGTAATGTGACTTCTAATCCTAAAATGCATAAAAACAATAAATTTACTTACAAAATTGGGGTGCCTCCCAATAAGCGCTTGTTTAACGTCGTTAGCTCGACGCCTGTTCTGCTAGGGTGGCCGAAATGAAACGGAAATCACATCATCTGTTGTGATCCTACGCTTTGGGAGGAATTTCATGAATTTGAAGTACAGCTGATGTGGAGTCCATATCCTCCCTAGTTTTGGTTTGTTGAACAAGGCACATATTTCGTCAATTACCCGATCAATCTCCTCCTCGCTCACTTTCTTCCCCTTTTCTTCCATTGTTTCTTCCTTGCTTAGTAACCATTCCTTTTTCTCTGCCACCATCATCACTTCTACATTATCAACAGTTTTGGCCTCTTCAGTATATGACCGCTTTTGAATATATTCTACTTCGTGTGGTGTTTCTACTTCTTCCTTTATTTCCATCATACCACATCCTTCTAGTATTGTCTCATCCTCAACTTGATCAACTCCTTCCTCATGAAGGAATTGATTGTTGGTTCAAATTCCTCGGTCCCAGTTGAAGTATCTTCTTCTTCCTCATGAAGGAATTGATTGTTGGTTCGAATATCCATGTATGTTGTTAGAAAATCAAGTTGCAACTGCATCATCTCCAATTGGCATGATAAATTCTTAATATCAGATTGATATTCTGCATGTTTATCATGGTTTGTTGCATGAACACATTCAGGATATTTTCCATCCTTGATAACCTTTCATCTTCAGACAGATATGCGTGCTTGGGAGTTGAGGTGGATAAAACTCTGCTGGAGGTGGAGTCTTCCACTAGCGGGACAAGGATTTGAAAACCAAATGGTGGCACCACAATGGTATAACTATGGATTCCTTGTATGTTATGCTCTTGTTATGAGCAAAGGAATCTTCGATACAACATAGAGGCTCAAATCGGGGATTAGGAGATTATGGTGAAACTTGTGGAGCTACCTAAAAATTCAAGTTTAGTTGGATGCAAGGATCTTCAAGAAGGTGGAAGACGTTCCAAGGATTGAATAAGTAAGGGTGTCATACCCCATTTTTTTGACGCGTTTAATCTCTTTTTATTCGTCTTTTAAACCTGAGAAGTTTCGTCGTTTCAAACGAAATTTCGACGGAGAAGTATTTTAAAATACCTGATTTTGGTTCCAAAGGGACAATTTTAAGTTTTTTAATCATTATTATTATTTTTATATTTATTCTTGTTTTTATATTTTATATTTTTTTATTTGTTTTAATTCTTTTTAAATTTCTTTAGTTATTTTCGTTTTTAATCTTTTTTTAGGTTTATTTATTTTTCTGTTTTATTATTTTAAGTCTTGTGGTCCAATATTGTCCAAGTCTATCTAGGTCCTTAAGTTGTCTAATCCCATTGAGGGCATTTTCATCCATTTTTAACTTGTACACTGCTGAACCATTTTAGGGACACCTCAACCCTAATTTTATCCCCTATAAAAAGGCCCCAATCATTAATGCACAGGGTCCAAGAATTTTTTCCATAGACCCTAGTTTCTTTGTGCAATACGGCGCATACCCATTTCTAAGCAACAACAACCTTAATTCTTGAGCAATACAGCCGCAAACCCTTTTTTTCTCAAAGCTACAAACCTGCAAAAAATTCAAAAACCAAAGACATTTTCCAGATTCACAACAAATTTCCAGAGAACGGTATTCATAACCAATGAACAACGTGAAACTTCGAAGCGCACAAGCCAACTTAAACTCACAAAGCTTTCAAAAAATCGAGACAGAAGAAGAGAAGAGTAGGATCGTGATTTCTTTTTTAAAGTTCTCTTTGGAAAGTAGATCTAGAACCTTGTTCTTACTGTTTTTTTGAAAGAAAAAAAAAACGTTTTAAAAACGAAGGAAAAAGGTTTTGGTTCGTGATTTAGGGGGATGTATTGGATTAGAATTCTTAGGGATTTTTAAAAGACTTTTTAATTATGAAAAAATCTTGTGGTATTCAATCAAGACTCTTTGCAATTTAAAAAAAGTCTTGTGGTATTCAATCAAGACTCTTTGTCATTTTAAAAATATCTTGAGGTATTCAATCAAGACTTTTCATCACTTAAAAAAAGTCTCATGGTATTCAAAATCATTCAAATTTTGAAGGATTGTTTAATAAATTGGATTTTGATGGATTTTGTGGGATTTTCTAGTGCAATTTTAACAAGAAAAAGTCTTCCATGAAGACATGAGATTTCTTGAGATTGTTTTTCATTTAAAAGTTTACTATCTCTTTCTTATCCCTTCTCTCTCCTCTCTCTCCCTCTCCTCTCCCTTCTCTCCCTCTCTCTCTCTCTCCTCTCTTTTCTCCCTTATCTTTCTTCTCCCTCTCTCTCCCTCTCTCAATCGCTCATAAAAAATAAAAATAAAAATAAGAGACTGTATTGAGAATATTATGATAGAGTTGTAATCATTTCTTTTTAATGAGTCCTTAAAACTTATAAAATCTTTTGAAATTTTACAAATCCATGAAATTCTTTAAAATCTTATGATGTAAATCCATTGAAATCCAAATTGAAAATCCAGATAGTCTTTTAAAATCATGAAAGTCATTAAAATCCTACAAAATCTTTTAAAATCTTTGAGACTTTTTTAAGCAAAAAATGTCCTTTAAAATCCTAATCCAATACATCCCCCTTAGAATTCAGATCTAGATCGAAACAGTGTTAAAAATCATTTAACAATTAGTTAAGTATTATAATGATAATTTTTTCATCTTGGTCAATTGTCCGTATGTCAGTGATAAGTGTCAAAAAGGAGTTAAATAGACTATATATTTTAGGCACTTTGATTACTTGGTTTGCAAGTTATCCTGCGAAAAACTCACAAATACTGAAGGATCATTCAATTATGCTTTTTACATCTAATGCCAACTCTTTGTAGGAAAATGCACGCCTGGACACTTTAGAAGCAAGAAAACATGAAGAAATGCAAAGGTCAACTCGCCACAGCGAGCTCAAAGGCGAGCTGAGGCAGAAAGTTGAAGTTACTCGCCTCCAACTCGCACTGGCGAGTAGCAAAAGCAAGCAAAGGCAAGAAGGCATAATTAACTCGCCTCCCATGCGCCATGGCGAGTGCAGGGCGAGCACAACTCGCCATGGCGAGCATATTTACCCGCGAGGTAAGTTAAGGCGGCCTAACCCTTCAGAGATGACGTGGCAGAAACCCACTTGGGAGGAAAGCTCAACTCGCCATGGCGAGTACACCTACTCGCGAGGCGAGTTGAGTCAGAGAAAAAAAGTATAAAAGGCCTTTCATTCATGAAGAGAGGGGGATATCTTATGCCACTTTAGGAAGAGAGAAAACAAGGAAAAACACAGAGAGACTCTAAAGAGCAAGGAGCACAAGATCATTGAGACATCATGACTTGGTTCCATTCCATCTCTTCTTTTCTCCTTGTAAGGTTACCATGACAATGAGTAACTAAACTCTTTTTGTTGGGATTAAATGTAGTTAACTCTATTAGTATGTATTCCTTTTGATTGGGATTTTG
>Ga0315913_1003986_pt1 | contig 17808 bp, 11 predicted proteins | sample MpolsnodulesMG_FD_207736 | JGI IMG/M metagenome (GOLD analysis project Ga0315913, IMG submission 207736) | Medicago polymorpha root nodule microbial communities from Los Angeles, California, United States - small nodules | ecosystem: Host-associated > Plants > Roots > Nodule | place: USA... | reverse complement strand
AAGGGGGGGTGGACTGTGGAGGCGGGGGGCTGTGAGTTACAACCCTAAAATTATATTCCAAGTAGACTTAAGAAGGCTTTGTTGACCAGTAAAAAAGGGAAGAGAAGCAGGATGATAGGAACAGAACCCGTGACATTAGACACATCTGTGGTATTGCTTCTTGAAGCAATACCATTGGTGTGTCAGTTGAGGGGGTTTGTAGTTAGTGGAATAAGTAAAGATATAAATAATAAGAAAGGATGAGAAGGAGACTGTCTTGTCGTTTGAGAAAGGGCTGTGGTACTTAAGTATAGGGCTATGAAGCACGAACACTCCTCAGATTAGGTGTGTCCCGGTGTCAGACACGCGTCGGTGTTTGACACCAACACATATGATAACACTGACTAAATTATGTTATTTTCTCAAATTATTATCGGTGCCCGTGTCTTTGCCCGTGCTTCATAGCCCTATACCTAAATACCACAGCCCTTTCTCAAAGTCCTGCAATCTATTCTGTAAACCCTCAAAGTCCTGCAATCTATTCTGTAATTGAAGGAACTCTTTGTTGCATATTCTTATAAAATTCTAGGATCCTATTGAAAATATAATTGGAAAAATCAGGTAAACAACTACAGGCTGCCATATTAAAATTTTAACTGACCTGAATAACGAGATCTTTTAGAAGGTTTTTGTACACATGATGATCACGACTCACGCTCAAGAGTTCCTTGGCGGCAGACTCTTTCATTTTATTAACCACGTCATCTTGGGCTTGAAGAACCTTCAACCGTGAAGCATTCAACTGCATAGAGTACTCGCTGCAACAAACAAATGTGTGAAATTTAAATTATCTCAACTAGTCCACCATTTTTCAAGTTAGAAAAAGAAAAATACAAAGCATTTGATTAAGAAAAACAAAAAAAACTCAACAAAAGTACAAAATTAAACTCTAAATCTCACTTATAAGAAAGAAATTTAATCAATCATCATATTTTGCAAAATACCAAATTCTATTAATCAGCGATATGTGATTAGTGCTGGTAGGATCTGTTCGACTTTACCAATGATCTATGAGAAAAGATCATAGTCATTATAATCTACAGTTTAATTTTGATGTACAGTTCACTGTAAAACTTTTTACACTGCCAATCAATTGCTACCAATTGTATCTGTGACTTTTAAAATAGTTAATATTAAATTCAAATATATTCGGTGATCCAACTATTGTAATTAAAGGACAGTATACAAAATCTTTACACCGACAGAGCATACAAAACGAGTTTACTTTGGATGCACTGTCAGTATAAAGTTTTTTACATTGTCAATCAATTACAACCAATTGTATCTGTGAATTTTAAATAGTTAATACCAAACCCAACTATTATAATTGAATGGCAGTGTAAGAAAAGCTTATGTTCAGTGATTCAAACATGCCAAATAAATATAAGTTTTGTGATCAATTTATAGATGAAAAAAAGAAAATTATATAAAAGGCATTACATCTTCTTCCGAACATCAACTTGCTTCTCTTTGCGCTCATACTCTTGACGGATCTTCTTCTTATCAGCCTCAACCAACTGCAACTTCTCGATATTGAACTCCTACAACAAAGCAGCGTAATTCTCAACAAATTAACGATCTAGTAACCAAAAAAATGGATCAATAAGTGAGAAATTAACGATCTGAACTAAAATAGTGACGGAATAGTGAAATTAAGGAATGGATCGGAATGAAGTGATGTACTTCTTCAGCGGAAACAGAGATCTCGTTGGCTTTCTCTTCGGCTTCTTGGCGGATGAACCGCACCATCTGCTGGATTTGCTTGGAGACGTCTGCGTCGTTCATTTTGTCTGGGAGGGGTTTGGAATCGAATCGGAGAAGATCGAGAGAAAGAGAGAGACTGTTTCGAAGGGAGGATACACGAAAGAGAGCTTCGTCGATCGTGGTTTGTGGATGAGAAGTATATGATTGGGACACTCCAGCCTTTTTACTATACTGTCTCTTTTATTTTTACTTTGACTTAAATTTTGATACGGGAGTTTAACTCAGTTGCATAGTATAGGTTTAGCGTTCGAATCTCGGATACATCATTAAAAAGAATGATTTTTTTTGGATACATGTATGGATGTTTATAAATTTTAAATTGTGTTTATTTTTTACCCATGACATACTCTCTCCGATTTTATTTATTTGTCATTGTCAATTATAACCTTTTTCACTTACTCGTACCCGTTTTCAATAAAACTAATTAATCTTGTGTATTTGGAAAATTCAAGTTTATTAATTTTTTAAAATCAAACTTTTGTTACCTATAATAATGGATTCATTCTACCTATTTAAAAAAAATCAAGTTTGTTTTTTTAAACAAACTTTTGTTACTTATAACAATGGAAGTATGAAAGATCGTAAATTCTATAAATAAGATTATAACATTGTTAAAAGATTTAAGCGCAGATTAAAAGAACAATTTTAATGGAAAAAAATATTGTTTGTTATGCGAGAGATCAAGTGCGAACAAAAATAGTTTGTTTGAGAGAGAGAATGTCAATTGTTTGTTATAGAATAAAGATATAGAATCAAATTTATTATAAAAAAAACTGTTATTGTGATACTTTTAGCAAAACCCTTATATTTGTTTGGGAGTATATTATTTTTGTGAATTCTTTAAGTAATGTCTTTATGACACTTGTTAGCAAGACCCTTGTTTTTTTAAGAGCATATACGATGACAGAGGAAACTCTAACTTGATTCCGTAAACACTGGTAAATGGCTTCTACAAACAAAACATTGAAGTTTAAGCAATTGATAAGCATTAAATTACGGATTGTATAGAGGAATTTGAGTTCATTCTTACATGTAACAATTCATTATCAAAATTTTCTTACCTTCGAGATGAATTTCTTATTATCACGATCCATTTACCATGGGAATCAGAGCATAATTAACACTTACTTAGAGACACCGAAATTTTAAAAATTTCGACACACTCATACAAATGTTTCTTTTTTAAAAAATGGTTTAATGATTTTGAGATTTATCTTTTAATTTCCTTTATTGTTGTGTGTCCTCAAATAATTTTACTTTATTGCGTCTTTGTAAGACCGTCTCCTAGAGTGTTGCACCACTAAATACAATGTTATTAAATTAAATGGCTTTTAAGCAGCCACATCATATTTTGTGACTCAAGCATATTTTACTAATACAAATATTATTCTTGTCAAAAAAATATTATGCAACTTTTATAAAATTCATTTTTAATGATTTTTTTTTACTTGGAACTTTTAATAGGAGGAAATAAACCAACTTTGAGCCAATATTTTACCTATTAAACCAATCTTCATTGGGACACCATTATACTTGGACTATAGTGATTATTTAACTAATCATAAAATGAAAATTAACTAATCACCTCCGGTGAATATCTCCTTCCATTTCCATTTTCACCCAAAGTTTACCTCCATTTTTAGACGGAATTGGCTCATTCGTCCCGTTGTATTGATTATTTAATTTCCCTCATTCCCGTCTCTCGTTATTTATTGGCCCCGTGGTTCTCCCTCTCAGCTTCAAATCGAAACCGAAAAAGTGAACCTTGAAAAATAAAACGGTTATAACATAACGTCGTCTTCATAGCTCAAACTCCCAAACCTTTGCTTCCGTCCTATAAAACTGTGTGGATCTGTGTGAATCGATAAAGAAGAAATGCGTAGCCGGGGATCACAAAACAGGCTAAATGGTAACTCATTTGGATCTCGAGTTTCTGCTCTCCTCTTTTCAATGATTGCTACTATGGCCACTATTTATGTTGCCGGCCGGTTAGTTACTTCTTCATTACTCTCTCTCGTGAACTTCACTTTTGGTTATTAATTATCATCATGGCATTTGCAGACTATGGCAGGATGCAGAGAGTAGGGTGTATTTAATTCAACAGCTTGAAAAAAGAACTGGCCAGGTATAATGTTTGTTTTCATCATTGGAATATTAAAGCCGTGTCTGATGTCCGACACTTGCCAGTTAGTTCTATTCAAATACTTATATTTTCTTAAATTATTATTGGTGTCTTCGTGTTAGTATCAATGTTGTGTTGTGCCCAGTGTCCGTGACTGTGTATATGTGAGTGCTTCATAGGCATATATATATATATGTATGTGTTTTGACATTTACACTATAAATGATTTTTTGACATCAAAATTGATCCGGAGTGAACCTTGATCTACAACCTGAGAGACGGTTTTGAGGATAAAGACGACAGCAGCTCCTCAGAGGGGTGTGTGTGTGTGTGCGCCTAGAAAGTACTATGACGACGTAGTCTGTGATTGCCCGAGAGTGTGAGGTTTTAGGATTTAGAGAATGTATACCTTAACCCGAGTCATGAGTTAGCTGTTATAGGGAGGGAGATCTTTAGGGTTTCTCTGACGGAAACCCTAATTGAACAGCTGTTGACAGATGATGATGTGATCATCATTATACGACCCTAATTGCGGTTCCGCTTGGATGTGCCTCTAGGGGATCTCTATAGCATGGTCCATAGTGACCCGTTCCTTTGCTGGATTGGACTTGGGCCCAGTCCGAATAAAAAAACTATGATATCGAATATGGTGTCCTTTGATTTTTGTTAAAGGTGTATCATGTTTTGTAAATTTTTGCATTCCATTCTCGAGTGCAATTGCTTGTATTTTTTATTTCTTTTTAATTTTAAGTTATCGTCATAGGATGTCAATGAAGCAGTATAGTTCATCCGATTTCAGGGTCAATCTGCCATATCTGTTGATGATACATTGAAAATCATAACCTGCAGGTAATTTTTCTTATTCATGTGGTATTGTCAATTTAACTTTGGTTACTGAATTCAAATTTGAACATAGCAGCCAAATAATTTGCCTGCCATGTTTAACATTTATCGGAGGCTATTTTAACATAACCTTATTTTCAGGGAACAACAAAAGAAGTTGTCTGCCCTAGAGATGGAGTTATCTGCAGCTAGAAAGGAAGGATTTGTTCCAAAGCAACTGTCAGTGAACAATGAGAAGCAACCTACAAAAAAGATTCTTTCGGTTATTGGAGTAATGACTACCTTTGGTAGAAAAAAGAACAGAGATGCAATCCGTAAGGCATGGATGCCAACAGGTACATTTTTTATTGGTTTGGTTTCATTTAGGAAGACCAATGCATTTTAGAATTCTCAGTTTTATTCAGTGGAAGCCTTGTTATGTGCACAAAGATTTCAGGGTAGGCTTAGGTTTTGTAGTTTGGTTTTAGCTCACTGAGATTATTAGCTCGTAGCTACTAGTAAAAAATCATGACTGTCAGGTTTGGTTTTCTTCAGTTTTATCATTTCCAATTTTGTACCTGAATGAAATAGGACTAATAAGTTACAACTGGGTTTAGGATGCATTCCTTGCAAAGTTAGAACTCGGTAATTGACAGCTAGGTGTAGATCACTTTTCAGTTTCAAGCTATTCACTATTCTCTAACAACCTTTATTATTCGTTTCTGTGATTTATAGTTTATTTTGGTTTATAAGTTTATGTGTTTTATAATTTATTGTGGGTTATAAATGTTAGCATGATTAGCCATATGATCCTAATAAATCACACAACTTGTCATTAGAAATTCTACAAATATCAAATCTAGCTTCTGTATTTTAGTCCTTTTTGTGTAAGCATTTTCTGAACATATTGCTGCCCTATCTGCAGGTGCATCTATAAAAAATCTTGCAGAACAGAAAGGCATCATTGTGAGATTTGTAATAGGAAGAAGGTATAGTTTTGGAGGTTCAAATTAAAATTTATTAAATGATCTGCTTCTTGCTTTTTTTATTTGACTGGCAATGTCTTCTATATAGTGCAAATCGTGGAGACAGTTTGGACAAAGAGATTGAAACAGAAAATAGTCAGACCAATGACTTCATCATTCTTGTATGTTGACTTCTATATTAATAGTTTTGATGCAATTTTTTTTTATAAGTTGTAAAAGTCCGACCAATGACTTCATCATTCTTGTATGTTGACTTCTATATTAATAGTTTTGATGCAATTTTTTTTGATATGTTGTAAAATAAAATATAATAACTTCTTCTATGGATGATAATTGTATTTAAGATGATTTTCATTGTAAAAAATTCTTGGTGTAATAGAAGTATGGTTTTCAAACTTCAGTTTTTCAGAGAAGACCTGTAGAAGCAACGGTAAGGAGAGTAGACTAGATATAGAACAGCCCAATAGTTAGAGTAGAGGTGAGGGGAAAACCAGGAGAACTGTAAGTTAAACCCTTGAGTTTCGGATTTAAATTGTCAGTCATGAATCATTACATACAATCCAAAACAAGATATCATATTGTTGTTTGATTCATTTAGTTGACCTTATGTAGCCAATAGTTGTAATTTCCCCTTGTTTCTTGACTGGTTGATATTTGGATGCATGGCATGTAGTTTTATACACATAATTTAATGAAGAGTGCTAGGAATACTCTTTTTCCAATACTTACTCTAACACTCACTCTCTTATTGGAAGAAATCAACGTGAGTCTTGCTACTTTATGTGGGTGCCATTTTCAAAGTGTGGAACCCACATAGATTTCACCCAATAAAAGAATGAGTGTTTCCAAGAGTGTTCTTAGCACTCCTCTAATTTAATATATGCAACAAGCTGATCACACAAGTATATAGGATGAAAGGGGAGGAGGAAACTGAAGGAATAGGCGGGGAGGGAGTGGACCCGATGAGGGTGAGAAGGAAAAAAAGAGGACGGAGTGGGAAATAACCGGGATGACAGCTGGCATCATGTGAGTGGAGAGGAGGATGTGAGGGTCATGCAAAATGAGGAGAGAGAGGGTTATATGGGAAGTAGTGGTAACTGAATGAGGGTTTCTTACATTTGAAGGAAGTGGGTAGGCCAGATTTTGTGAAGAAAGGTTTCTTCCTCAGGAAAGGGGCAACACTAGATCTCGGTATTTTCTATTTTTCGTCATTGCTGTAAGGAGTTCACATCATCCATAACCATAATCGGTTATTTCACAGTTGCTGCCACTGTTTGTATATTGGAATTTATCCCTTGTTTAAATCGATCCAGTTATGATACAATTCAGTTTTTTCTTCGTTCTTGAGTTCTATCACAAGTTAATATCCTAGCATCATTAGCTTTATTATTTTCTTCACAGGATGATCAAATGGAGGCAGTCGAAGAGAGTGCAAAAAAGACAAAGTCGTTTTTCATTTATGCTGTGGACAACTGGGATGCTGAGTTTTATGCTAAGGTCAATGATGATGTCTATGTTAATCTTGGTATGTGGTTCTTGAATACTTTTTGTGATGAAAATGATAATGCATCTCTAGTTATATATGAACAGAAGGTTTGTTCTTCACGAAAAAGAGTTTAAGAATTAGAAGAAATCATATACAAGATTCCACAGTTTGCAGTTTAGTTTCAGGGACTGAAGAACGTACCATTAGTGAAAAATAAACAAGGGAAATTATCAGTACTGATCACTCACGGAAGAGCTAGAATTTCTTGACAAGCCCCTCCCCCAAATTAGATAAATTTATTGAATTCCTAGAAAACTGAAAATTCAGAAGTGATGGCATTTGATCAAAGCCAATAGGATTAATGGTCAAGAAGATTATCCGTAGTAGGGTTCATATATATAAGCCGTTTTCCAGTTCTAGTTGTTAATTCACTGGACTACTTTTGCTGTGTCACATTGTCATTATGCAAATGCAACTTCAGATAGACAATTTTCTTCCAAGGATTTTTAGGAGTGTTTCAAAATCTAGAAAGCCATACCACCTGTCGAATAAAATTATATCTGACGTTTGAGGTATTTACATGAACAAGAGGTAAACGAAATGATTGAACAATTTAAATGAACAAAATCTAGACATAGTATTTCAATCAGCAACAGTACTGCTCCAAAATCCATGTCAAGAAGGATGCTGTCCAGATCTCTTGTTCTATGGTTGCAACTGGATTGAATTTGTGAACTTAGATGTCTTGCATTTACCATTGGGTAAAAGTATACAATCCAAGGCACAATCTGTCGCTTAAGTTTATTATCTAAGGGCCACATAAAAATGTGATCTCGGCCTTTATGCCATTTATTGGATCAAGTTCTTATCAAGCTTAAAGCTATAGATTAAAGCCAGAGTGCAAACCTTTCTAAGTGCAAATTTTTCTGTCTATGGTTACCATCCCAAACTCCATATTGATCTTACTTAGATTCAACAAACTTGGTCCTTGCTAAGGCAGGATGCTTGCCCACCTGGCCAACAAGCCGACTATGAAAAGTCCACTGTTGTCATAGACAATTTATTTTTTTGATTGTTGACCCAGAGTATCTACAAATTTCTAACAGGTGTTTAGGGAAACTGGGAAATGAAATCTGCTTGCCCGCTTGTGATCCAACTAGCTCGATAACACTTTTAGAAGGGCTAATTTATAAGTATTTTAGTTTGCTAAGAGTTATGATTTACTAGGACTGTTTCCAACATTGTTATTGTTTGCTGATGTCATACTGGAACCGGAAGAATGTGTCATGTGTCACTGATTGTATGACTTAATTTATTCTACAGATGCCTTTGGAGGAGTGATAACTTCTCATTTGGAAAAACCCCGTGTATATATTGGTTGTATGAAATCGGGTGAAGTTTTCTCTGACCCGTGAGTATTGTAAAAATGCTTCCATGTTTCATTTGACTAATGACAATTGTTTTTTTTTGGTATCAATTTCTCCCTTTTCTCATTTTGTCTAAATCTTATAGGACACATAAATGGCATGAGCCAGACTGGTGGAAATTTGGTGATGGAAAATCGTGAGTAATACAGACTCAATTATCATTTTCTTTTTGGAAAATACCATTAACCTTGGTTACAGGAATCAATAGTAGAAGTTTTTTAATGGAAGTAGCTACTGAATACTGTGATTTTCAAGAATTTTTTCCAATTTTTTATTCTGTAACCAGTGTCTTAAAGACACCGATTACCAACACCCATTTTTCTGGCAACTGTTAACAAAGGGCACTAGTTAGGGTTTTCAAAATTAAGTCCGTGTTAGTAAGTGTAGTTTTTTTTTTTTTTTTTTTTTAAAATTATCAAGATTAGTTGACAGGACTTTTGCTTATGGTGGACTGTTGATAATAAAGCTAAAACTGTCCTTTTCTATGATACTACCATAGCCATTTTTTTATTTGAGAAGAATTGCCAAATTGTTTTTAATTTAGCGCGCCAGTCTATATGATACAATCTCTCAAAATTCATCTTTAGGAAAATTACTCGATCTACTGATAGTTTGAGTATAATGCCTTATCAAAAGATGTTTCATTCACATGGTATGAATTTTTTGATGAGCTTGAGCAGCAATAGAATTTTGATAAATAATGATTAATAAATTTGATTTGTTTTCTGAATAAAAAGTCAGTTTTCGTAAATATTGGTCAATTTTTTGCTTAACTTTTTCTTACACTCTAAAGTTACTCTCAAGAGCGTGGTGCTATACTGCTATATCCATAATTTTGCTTCTCTCTATCTGGCCTTTCTATGATAGCATTCATATATTAGTGTTTGTCTGATATGTATAGGTACTTTCGACATGCTTCGGGTGAGGTCTATGCCATTTCAAAAGCATTGGCTCAGTTTATTTCAATAAATAGGTATAGTGTTGTGTCCTTTTTTTCCTATGGTTTTTCTATTTGTTTTGAAATTGTGTTAAAAATAGTTGTAATACCTAATAAAATTATATGTTTGCTCCGCAGATTTATTCTTCGTACATATGCACATGATGATGTAAGCACCGGATCGTGGTTTATTGGGCTGGACGTGATGCACATTGATGAAAATAAGTGTTGCTGCTCATCCTGGTCTACAGGTCTCTTTCTTTCCACCCCCTTACTATATGATTAGGTGTTAGGATCTTATCTGTCCAATTTAAAGTTTTAAGACATATGATAGTTTTTTGGTAGCAAAAGATAAACTAAGACATTTAATATGAGAAGAAATTATTTGATATTTTGTTTTGTATTTTCATTAAATATAGAGGTGTCATATTGTTTTTAATTTAATTTTTGTTTCAAAAAAGTTTATATAGAAACTGATTATTTTATTTTTTTACTAAAAGTAATAAAAAAATTGCATTTTATCCTTTTTAATAAAATTGCAATCCTTAACATATTCTCAAATTACACGCGTCCTTGTTTTTCTGGGATATCACTATTATTACAAATTTGCGATTGGATTTTTTAAATCAGATTGTTTTAAATGAATTCAGTTTAAGTAAGCTAAGGCTGACATGATCACAACAATTAAACAAATGGTGATTAGTTTTTGCCGTTTCCACAGTTCTATTGAAATTAATTAAATTGGTTGTGTTATAGTTTTTTTCCCATCTTTCAGGGGCAATTTGTGCATCAGTATGACAACTTGTCAGTTGACACCGACAATTTGAGTGATATATGAAGGATGTATAGGAAACAGAAACCTGTTACTTGGACCATCATTGTTTTTCCTTCAGGTGATTTTCCTCCCCCATATAACTTTTCAGCCAGACGTTGATTCTTCGAGTTGAAGACCAGAGACTGTTGGTTATGAGCTCTGCCTTTGTGACAATAGATAGTTAGATACTCACATACATACTTTTTGGGATTGTTCAAAGATATTGAGAAATTGACACTGTGTTTGTCTGATTTTGAGAACTGATCCTTCCCCCATTGAATCATGTAATATAAATTGCTCTTGGCCATTAAACTAACATTTTCCCCATGAGATTATTAAAGTATTTGTTAGAATAACTTAAAAAAAAATTACTACTAGAGTTGAGATTTCTTTTGTGAAAGAGAAGAGTTGAGATTTTCATGTTGAATTCATTCTTCATTTTAGATTTGCGATTCTTAGGCAATCTATGTTGTAGGGTATGATGCAGCTCCCCCTTTTTTTATAGACAAATTTTTATAAACCCTTTTGTCACTGAGACCTTCAGGTCTCGTTTGGTTGGTTCATTTTCTTCTTCTTTGAATAGCAAAATGATATCAGCTAAAGTTGGTCTTTTCGAAGTTGTTTACATGCAGTATCAATTATAAATTTGTTCATTAGTGATTAATATCACTTAGTTTACTATCTAATGTGAGTTTAGAACTTCAAAGTGAATTGCTCATTTTATAAGAGCCCCAACACTTTCTTTACTACCATAAGTATCATTTCTCAAACTGCTATTTATTTTCACGCTGCTGATGTGGGTTGCATGTTTTGTGAATGTTCTAGCAAGTTTAGAAAACTCAAACCAACTGGATTGTGCTCCCTTCCCTTTGGTGTACTCTATAAGGAATGTTTTAAGCTGAAACATTTGAAAATTGCTCTCTCAAGTGTTGCTCTGAAGCCGGTTTCTATCGGAAGATAATTTCCGATAAGCTATTTTTTACTCTTTTTATTTGGAAATAGTCTATCAGAAGTTATCGCTTCCGATAAGCTATCTTCCCAGGCTTTTGCATTCGGAACAGTATTTTTGCGAAGTTTCAAATGTTTCTTCATAAAATCTCATTATCATTTAATAGCTTGTAAAAGATAATAAAAATTCCACGAGCAGGATTCAACATTTGTACGCTCTGACTTTTTATCATTAGTTATAAGTTAAGGAAAAGGTAATTCCATCGTAAATTATAAAGACAAAAGCTGTTGGATTGGAAGCAACTTCCGGGAAGTTCCTCAAAAAGCTACTATTATAAGGACAGTGTTCCCTACGCTTCAGTCTGCAAATGAAAACAATTATAAAAGACTGCTCCAAGTCCTAACAATAACCATTTTCTTAGATTGCACCTTTACTTATATCTATCTTTGTTGTTCAATTTTTATGTGCAAATGATATTAGATTAATTAATATTAATTATAATAATTTATAAAGTTTGAGGTGAGTCCAAAACTTCCTTGTTTTTTTTTAGTGAGAGCTCATTTATCTCGACATCTAAAATAAATGAATTACGTTGTGTTGATATATGTCTACAAAATTAGCCTAGTAGAAAGTCACACCTTAATTATTTTAACCATTTGGCATATTATTTTTTGTCTTTTCTTAAGATATTATTTTAGATAAAATAATGTTACATAATTTTGTCTAAAATGGCCGGCGCTGTCGGACTCTGAAGATAAGTTTTCGTTTAAAGATTTAATAGTTCTAGTTGCATGCAATCATATAATAAAATGATTTTAATAATTCATTCTTTATTTTCCAGCTCTGATATAATTAATTCACGTTTTCTTTTGTTGTTGACAATCTCATTCATGTTTTTCTTTAGGGGAATCTCATTCATGTTTTTTGATATAAACTAGTGCACCGACTATTTTGATGGATAAGGTATCACCGCTCTATGCATTGCTTCTCTTATTTCTAACTTCAAACTCGCGTCATGGTTCATGAGGAGTACAAGTTTTCGACATTCTTAATTTTTTGGCAAGTGAACTACTATTTTTTAGACGTTAAACAACCAAAGTTAACAACCATGTTCAAGACTGTATAAAAATAGAGAAATGATATTTGTACAACCACTTTGTGACAACTTTCTCTTTGATACTTACATTATTCTTTTATTCTCTCTCTTCTTTTTTCTCTCCATTGTTTTTGACCAATGAAAAGAGAGAGAAAAGAAGTTGTTACAAAAGTTGTATCAAATGGTTGTTTAAATATCACTACTCATAAAAATATATCATTTATAACTGTTGATGTGATACAGAGAGAAAAGTAACTAAAAAAATTAAATAATGTATGTATTTTACCTACTTCGTTACCATATATTTTAAAAATTAACATATAAACTAAAAAAATTGAAACAACTATGCTCAAATTTAACGAGCAATATAATAAAATGATTGAGCTCAGATGTTTAAGACTCCATTTAATAACGAATTGTGGTCAAATTTTGGATTATCAAGACTCTTTTTATTGAAATTTATGGGTTAACTAAATTCAATTTTTTTCCATGGGAATTGATGGTTTAAAAAGAAAATTAACAAACAATATTTGAAAATAATAAATAAAAAGCTATATATATAATAATCACTCATCGCACTAGGAGAATAAAATAAGAAGTCATATATGTGCAGAACAAAAGGACAAAAGAACTCAAATAAATATAAACTTCATTTTTCTTAAATATACCGTATAAACTAATAAAAAAACTTAGTTATATACTAAGAAGAGTCCATTAGATTAAATTAAATTTTGTAAATCCTTAATAAGAGTCTATCTTAATTTTTTTTGTGTAAATGGTAGCTAAGAGACACAAATTATCATAGTTTAATTCAATTAATTTCTTTATATAAAAAAAGACAGTTAAATTTGTATGACATGGTTTGTCTTTGTCCCTTTTGAGTGTTGTGTGACCCCTAACTAACGGTTTGCAGATTATCTTATCTATCTATTGTCTCTCTCCCAGTCCCAGCACAACATTGATAGCAGGCCTTGTTGACCTTGAAATGAAAGGTCCAAAATCCACCAAGTCTTCCTCCATTTAAAGGTTTAAAGACTCGTATGTCTAACTTTTAACCGCTTGAAGGGTTTGAAAGAGCACAATTCTGAACTGTCAACTGGGTCGTTTATTCTGGTATTGCTTGCTTGCTGAGTCACATGTTCATATTATTATTTTTTTGACCAAAGTAACAATTTTCATATTAAATTCCACAATATGCGTTGAAAGTCCAAACCATTCAATTCAAATTTAACACATACCATAAATCCTTTGCCGCTTAGTTATTGATCACATATTTTCTCCGTCTAAGGATCAACGAGTTTATGATACCTTCATTATTATGTGACTGTTTCTTTTAGCTGGCCCATTTCATTAAATCTTCTTCAAAATCGGTCCACATTAAAATTAAAATTAAAAAGACATGCTCACCTCAACTACAAAAAATCGACAAGACACCATTTTATCCTCAATATTTTGTTCTTGACTCTTGAGTTGTAACTATCAATTTTATTTCTTCCCTTTTCAATAAGATTTTCATATTTGTTTCTGTTACTGTTACAGATAATAACTGAATTATTAGGCCTAACGGTGCCGAAAATATATAGCTCTTTGTATATCTTGATTTTGGCTTAGTAAAAAGATAAACAGTTACACAATCTTTATTTCTAGATCACATATAGTTGGAAGAAATTAGCCTTCCATTTTCAATCTTCACGAAAAAACTTTGTTTGTCACAAGAAAGTTGTCATGGAAAGCTTGTGATTTTTCATCTGCTGAACCAATTCTGTCACATTAAAGTTTGTTTTCTTAACTTCTGATAAATCAGTTTTTGGTGTCCATTACTTAGAATTTAGAAACAGAGGAAAAAGTAGAGATACAGTTTCTTGTTTTTCCTTGAATTGTTACTCTCAAAGTAGATTTTTGAGATGAATCATTCTGGAGCTGAAAGTGATCATAAAATAACATCAGTTGAAGTTATCAAGGACAAAAATGGAATAGAACAAGTTGTTCTTCGAAACGTTCGAGGAGCTTCAGCAACGGTTACATTTTCTTAACTCTTTCAATTTCAATTTCAACTATCTCATCTACCCTTTTGAATTTGATTGATGCTAGCGTTGTGTGTGTGATTTTTTCAGGTTAGCTTGCATGGAGGGCAAGTTCTTTCATGGAAAACAGAACGTGGTGAAGAGTTATTGTTCACTAGTACCAAGGTAAATGAGGTTTTTTCATGCCAGATATTTCCTATGTAACACCGACACTTCGGATTAAAGGCATGTTCGGTCACTTTTATTATTGGTATTGTGTCAATATCTGTTGTGTGCAAGTGTGAGTTATATGCCCCACATCGGATAGAAAAGTAAAGGTTGAACACCTTTATAAGTGAGAGGACCCATAAACCCATTGCCTTAAGGTTTTGGGTAAGAGTGTGGTGTCTCTCTTGCTTATGCGGTTGCTCTAGCCTCGATGTGGACGGTCCCAAGCTCCCCTGTTGACCCAACAATATCGGTGTCGTGTCTGATATATTTGATAGTGATTCATAGGTCATTTCTCAACAATATTAGCAATTAACCTTAATTTTGTTTGTAAAATGTAACAAATTTTTAAGACATTTTTCTCTCTTTCCAATTAGGCCGTCTATACTCCTCCAAAACCAGTACGAGGAGGAATTCCAATCTGTTTTCCACAGGTAATTTTAGATTTTAGATAGTAGTACTATTTATTTAACACCTGAATTACACAAATGTATATAGATAGATAGATAACAAGGTTGGTTGGTTTGATTTTTTAGTTTGGAAACCGTGGAACGCTAGAGCAACATGGATTTGCAAGGAATAAGATATGGGTTATTGATCAAAATCCTCCACCACTTCCCACCGATTCCAATGGAAAAGCTTGCATCGACTTGCTGCTCAAACCATCTGAAGACGATATGAAGATATGGCCACATAGGTGCGACGCGCTTTATCTTCCATACTATACTAACATCACAACTAGCATTTTACTTTTGAATTTGATGGCCTGAGAAGAATAACTGAGATAAATTGAGAGGCTAAATATACATAACTATTAAAGGACTAGTGACCTGAAAATCCTTACAAAGAAAAATGAATCACATCCAAGAAAGTAGAAATCCCAAAAGCATGTAGCTAGATACCTCAGTTCTTGTATAGTAACATGTATATTTCATGTATCTTGAGAATTATGATTGTTGGATGACAATATTTTATGTACTAAATTATTTATTCAGCTTCGAGTTTCGCCTAAGGGTCTGTTTGACAGCAGACGGCCGTCTGAATATGATATCTCGCATCCGGAATGTCAATGGCAAGCCTTTCAGTTTCTCCTTTGCATTTCATACATATTTCTCCATATCTGATATCAGGTTTGTATGCTATTCCAACACTTTCAAGATAAGATCACGATCAATTATTTTATCAAGGAATCAATCTGTTCTGAAAGATTAATTTCTTTTCACAAGTCCTTTTGTTCGTTTTTAAATTTTATAAAGTTGCAAAAATTTGAACTAGCATATAAGTTCTTATGTTAACCTTGACTTTTGCCGATTATTGACAGTGAAGTGAGGGTAGAAGGGTTGGAGACTCTTGACTATCTGGATAACCTATACCAGAAGGAACGCTTCACAGAACAAGGAGATGCTTTAACATTTGAATCTGAGGTGAGGAAATTGATGATTTTAATTCAAGCCCATCCTTATATTTACCAAGTCTGCAAACCTTGAAATTTTACCAACATGCTAATGTCTTATTTGTGTTAGGTGGATCGAGTTTATCTTGATTCTAGCAGTATGGTAGCCGTTCTAGATCATGAGAGGAAGCGAACATTTGTGATACGAAAGGAAGGTCTTCCAGATGTTGGTATGTGTCTTTCATTCTAAACAAATGACATTTCCTGACTCAAAATCTAAGTACTATAATTGGGAAAACTTATATTATTTCATTATACAAACATGAAAGATAACTAAAACTAACCATCCATGTCAATTTTGACATTGAATAGTTGTTTGGAATCCCTGGGAGAAAAAATCAAAGTCAATAGTGGATTTTGGGGATGAAGAGTACAAGCAAATGCTCTGCGTGGATGGTGCAGCAGTTGGAAAGCCGATAACCTTAAAACCGGGAGAAGAATGGACCGGTCGCTTGGAGCTCTCTGTTGTTCCTTCTACATGACTTCAATGTGCAGTTTGAAAGAAAATACTAACATAAATAAACCATCAAGCATTGGTCATTGTTTTAGCAAATAAACCATCAAGCATTGGTTATTGTTTTAGCAAATCTTTTGAAGCCTAAAAATCATGAGCAATATCAATAAGAAGAGGAGCATGTGTTGTTGTTCAAGATCAACCACTTTTCAAGTATATACACATATTAGTGATGTATATGAGGTTAACTTAGGAAATATTATGACTATGAAGATTTTTTTTCTTTCTCTTTATGCATGCTTTGCATTTAATGTAAACATCCAAGTCATGTGGATGAAATTGTTGTAGTTAACTTTAAAAAAGGAAAAAAAAGAATGATTTGACAGGAGCCCAACTCCTACATATACTCCTTTGTCTTGTTTTCTCATTCTCCATTCATGGATTATTGATTAACCTATATGAACCAATTATCATCAAGAGCTACGTACAATGGTAGGAATTTTATTTGGTCATGGTTAACTTGTCAAATTTATTCAACAATGCACAGGATTTGTTCCGGAAGCTCCTCTTGCCTTTCATAAACTATTAGAAATATGAGGCTAAAATTATGAAACCAAATGATTTAGATAAATAAGTTTCTTCTAAGTAATCTATGAGCTAAATAAAGAAAATTGAAAAACTTATCGTGACTTACAATACAAATAAAAAGAAGAGAAGAGTTTTTAATTAAACAAAAAACAAATTAGGTCTGACGGGTCAACCTGCCCCATGATCGCACTATTTTAAACGTGTAAGGCAAGGCGAACCAACAAGTAGTAACATATTCAAAATAGAATCTAGTCCATGATATAAAATAGCTAAAACTAAAATTTTATGTAAAAAAAGAACATTTCTAGTGCTTACACGCTTCTAGGGTCTTGATAGCCGGGACACTAGTTAAGGAAAAAAAAAGAAAGTTTTTAATTAAAATGAACACTTTTTTTTTTATACTTTATAAGTGTTTGACTACTTTTTTTTATACTATATTTGCTTCTTTAACTATTGCATCGAACACTAGTTATTGTATGTTTGATTCCATTTCAAAAGGGTCCAAAATTGATTCTGGAGGTGTAGAATTGATTTTGACATATCTGGTTGCTGTCAAGTAGAATTGATTCTACTTGAAGCTATGATCTGTAGTTTTTGATTCTAGAATTGATTTTCACTCACTAATTTATTGTTCAACTCA
>Ga0315913_1003985_pt1 | contig 17811 bp, 17 predicted proteins | sample MpolsnodulesMG_FD_207736 | JGI IMG/M metagenome (GOLD analysis project Ga0315913, IMG submission 207736) | Medicago polymorpha root nodule microbial communities from Los Angeles, California, United States - small nodules | ecosystem: Host-associated > Plants > Roots > Nodule | place: USA... | reverse complement strand
GCATTTTTTGCTCAATTTGGTGGAGAAGTACCGAATTTAATGAGATCAGGGTCTCATACTACTACACAAATGGGTAGTGGAAATTTTCAATCAATGGGTTATAAAAAATCTGCATATATTAGGAATATGCAAGTTGCAGTTAATGCTCATAACACATGGATTGATCTGCCAGATCCCAATTATACAGCGCTGAGACCAAAATGTTATAGTATAAGAGGAGCTTATAATAAAAAGTGGGGGAATTACTTGTACTATGGTGGACCTGGTCATAGTGATAATTGTCCCTTATGATGGAAGGGAATATGTAATAATATAGAATAATAATATATATATATATATATATTCCATTTCTTGATTGAGGTGTATCAAAATGATAATAATCTATAAATTGTATTTAATGATAGAAATGTTGAATCGTAGCTCTAACAGCCATGGCTTTGACTAATTAAAGTTACACTCCAACTCTCGTTATTTGGTTAACTCACATATTTGTGGAGAGAATGTTGCTTGCTTTTGCCTCCTTGAATTTAGAGAGAAATTATTTAACTAGTGGAACTAAGTTAACTGCATGCATGAACTACAAATCCATTTTAACCTTAAGGGTAATTAATAAGGTGAAAAGGAGTGACCAAGAGGAGAGTGTAAAAATCAAACCAACTAATGAGAGGGTAGAGGAGGAAAAAGAAAAAGAAAGACCATATTTACGCATTAGTTAATGTTCCTTTAAAGCTCTGTCTCAGATGCCATCATATATTCCAAGTTCTTAAAACAAATTCTGACAAATAAAATAAAGCTTGATTACAATGATACAATAGCTTTTGACCAAGGAATATATAGTCCTATGATTAAGAAGAAATTGCCTTCCAAAGTCAAAGACCCTAGAAGTTTTTCAATTCCATGTGTCATTGGTAACATGAGGTTTGATCGTGCTTTAGGTGATCTTAGGGAAGTATATATAAGCCTCATGACCTTATCAATTTATGAAAAACTTGGGAGAGGTGAGATGAAACCTACTATATCTCTTTGCAATTAGCTAACTGTTCCATTAAATACCTTGAATGAATATTAGATGATGTTCCTCTAAAGATAATATATATAATCGATTTTGTAGTTATGAAAATGGAAGAAGACTCTCAAGCAAATTGTCAAAATTGGGTTTTTGCTTCAGATCGAAAGGAAAGAGCAAAATCGAAAATCATAAAATCACAATCAAAATCGAAAGATTTTACTCAACTACTTTTGTATAATCGATATAAGAAATCGTAAAATCACAATCAAAATCGATAGATGTTACCAAAACAAAAATAATGTTTAATATATGTTATAAATTGTAAATAGTCATAAATGACTCAGTTCAAAGTCCACGAAAAACATATTCATAAATGACTAAAAAAATGGATAAAGTCCTTCAAAATCCTATAAAATCCGGTGATTTTGTATGGATTTCACAATTTTGTGCGATTTTACAAGGATTTTGCCTATTTTGGGATTCTACTATGGATATGAGTCGTTGAAGGTGAATATAATTGCAAAATCCTGTATTTTAGGATTTAAGTCGGGATTTTGACAACGATGCTCTCAAGCTCTAGGAAGTCCTTTCTAATATGATTCTTCATCTGTCATTATTTACACTTTCAAGAGATTCTCACTATAATCATAATTGATTACAAATTGCTCAAGGACACAACCAAGAGACTTTCAATGCTCAAACACACAAGCAAGATACTTCCAAATATTCAATCACAACTGAGTGAGACTTCTAAGAGTTTGCAAATAAACAATGTTTGTTCTTACACTTGATTTACAATCAGAGGTGTAAACAATAACGTACAAAACAGACTATATAAACTTAGAATTTCGAAGACATGATTTTAGTAAGAAATTCTTAAGTGGTCTATGCCCTTTTGAAGTTGACAGAGTAAGTGCACAATTAAAATAGTGGAGTCTTCTTGTCTTTCTTCAAGTTTTCAGTTCCTAATATAGGCAAGGTTTTGAGAGACGTTTGAAGAAATGTCAGCGCATTAAGAGTCTTTGAGAAGCTTCCAATCAAGGACATTGGGATATTGCCTGATATGGATAATGACATTGATTAGACATTTGAAATCCTTTGCTACAACTTGTATCCATTCATTCTCTTTGTCCTTTAAATTCTTTCTTTGTTTCTTCACGTGGTCAGAAGAGGACAAACTGTAATATATTAGAGTTTTGATAAAGACATCTATAGAAGATGACAAATCTGACGTGGCTTCTGGGTCCCTCAGGGTCTTCTATTTCTTCAAAGTCTAGATGTCATAAGAGTCTGGTGGTCTTTAGAGTCTGATGCACATCCTTACCTTCTAAGTTACTTCCTTTCTTCTGATCTAAGGTGTTGATTTTTGGTTGACCTTTCTTCAGATCTTCTACCATAATCTTTTAGCTTATATTGTGATTTTGATTGCTCTTATACATGTTCATACATTGTTATAAATTTTATTTTAGGGTCCTGCACACTTGGATATATATTAGCATATTTAATTGTTCTTCAATATTTTGTTATCATCAAAACTTTAGAGAATTTGTAAAAAAACAATTTTGTTCCAACAATTTTGTGGGCTTCATTGTAAATTTTCTATTAAATAATAAGAAAAAAAACAATTTACTGTGGCATAAATGTAAGAAAACAATTCATTCTCATAGCTTACAGCATAAATATATGATAACAATTTATTCTCATATCTTTTAATTTCTTAATCTCACTAATTTGCATATAAAATTTAAAAATGTCTATTGATGATCTATTAATACTAATTAATGTCCACCAAATTGCCAAAAATATCCTCGGTTAGACTCTTAATCTCACCAATGTTGTGGACTTCATGGTCAATTTGTTATTAAATAATAAGATAAAATAATCTAATATTACATTTTTTTTAAGGAATAATCTAATATTACATAAATATAGGAAAATAGTTTATTCTACTCTCTTATACCATAAATATAGGAAAATTGTTTATTCTTATATCTTTTGATCATACTTTTTTTAACTCGATAGTAGGAATTTTGGCTTCAACTACGCTCTCAATATCCATAAATGGTACTCAACGTGGCTATTTTGCTTGTTCATGGATTGTCGGACAAGAATACCGCTTGTTCCCTCTTTTATTTTACCTAGCAGAAGAAGTTGTTAGCAGATACATTTCAATACTTTGATGAAGGAAATGTGAATCTCATCACAAGATCAAGATACAGTCAGGTACCATCTCATTGCTTTTATGTTGAATATATAATGGTTTACTGGGAGGGAAAATTTGATAGACTCGAGGCTTTTATAGACTCAAGGCTTTGAGGAATCTAATTACACAGGATATGCTAACAGTGTTGGTTGTAACATCTTGATTTTTATTATTAGTTTATTATTATTATTTTTATTATTATGCGATATTAGTTATATTATTGTTATTTAGAATTTATTTGTTTTTTATTTTCATTATAACGTGGTTGCATGGATGGCTTAGTTGATTTTAAGGAGTAAAGGGTATTTTTAAAAAATTAAGAAAATTTAGGTATATGAGTAATAAGAGGTTTAAGTGAAGTAATTGTGTAGTGTTTTATTTGTGGAGAATGAATAGAAACTAAGCCCATTAAGTGTTGTGAGAAACCAAGCCCAACTAAAAGAATATATATATAGATGGTAGTCTCTAGTGAACTGAGAGAGTATGGTCCCGCACGTAAAGATCATCGTGCGATCAATAAGTGCAACTTGACGAACCGATTAAGTTAGAAACGTCTCGACGGCCTCATCACTTAGATAGTATACTTAAGATAACTAAATGCGACATGAATGTTATTTAATTCGAACAAATGAATAGGGGGATTCAAAAAATCCTAACCGCTTTTTACTTTTTTGCAACCAAAAGTAGGTAACTTGCTCTGTTGCAAAGAAATAAAAATTGCAATCTTAACCTTCAACTCTTTATTTATTTTAATTGTTCAAAAATAAATAACAAGAATTGTTTGGACGAAACGACAATCCTTATGGATACGATACTCTACTTATCACTTTATTACTTAATAAACGATTTAGTACACTTGCCTAATTCGACCATCAGAGGGGGAGAGAGAGGGAGAGAGAGAAAAAGAGAGTAGGTCAGTTCAAATTTCCTTCTCTTAATTGTTTGCGTAACTAGAGACTATGAATACAATTATATTGATTACTTGATTTTAATACATTTGATTAAAATAGTTAGACCATTGTCTTGCTCAATAACTCTCTTCAACGGTTACTGCATATAATGTCTCGATGAAGCCTATAACCCTCAAAGGCTTAAGAACATCAAATTAAGTAACAATTATCATTAGTTTATGATTAATTATAATCAATAATAGAATGATTAAAATAAGTCCAGCCAAACAAACTTAGGATTAGTACTCATTGTGACCTAGATCAATTTATGGATATATGTAGACGCATAAAAATCATTAAGAACAATATTAACCGAAAAAATAGCAAAGAATCGATTGAAATTCATAGAATAGTTTAAAGTTGCATAATCAAACAATTACAGAAAAGTTCATCATTCATGACCTAACCTAGACACGATTAGCAACTCTTAGTTCCTAAACGTATACAAATAGATATTGATGCTTTTGGTTGCTCCAATCCTTCTGAATTCCCGTTTCTTCCATCGTCTTCTCCTCAAAAAGGTGTTTTTCCACTATCATAAGGGTCCAATATTTATAGGCGCTCGTACACCTAAATTTCAGGGAAAGTTGGCTCACGATGTGAGAACCACAAAATCAATTCCTTGACCTGTTGTTGTATTCTCACGATGCGGGGCTCATAGACGACAATGCAAGATAGGCAGGAGTGAATACCTTTTTTTCAATAGTACATCTCTCTATGTGGGGCTCATAGTCCACGATGATGTGAAATTCACAGTAGCTGTCTCCTCGGTTTCTTCATTCCTTGCTTCATTTCTTCTCACTAAAACGTCTTTAACGACCATGCCTTAAGCATCATCAATCATAAGCTTGTAAAAAGCACATTAAGGTCACATAGTTGCCTGATTCGAGTGGATTTCCATGGTTCCAAGGACTTTTTCCATTATGTTGACCATTTATGAGTTTTGAACGTTTTTGATAGACTAAAATCCAAGTTTTCTATATTTTTGGAGACAAAAAACTTAATTAACCCCTAAAAGTATTAATGACGTATATTTTTTTTTAACAAATTAATGGTATTGATTTCTACGCGCGCATATGATATACTACTCCCTTTAGTTTTGATTATGAGCAAAAATAACTAATTTCACAATTATTAAAAGAAGTACAATTAATCTTCCTTGTTTTGGTCCTTTAAGATTGACAAAAATACCATGTTAATCCTTTAAATTTTTTAAGTTTTTAAGTTTCAAATAGGCCCTTAAAAGGGTAATAAGGACCTGGTATTTTTTTAAAACTTAAATAATCAAAAGAAGTATTTTATGAATATAAAAGTTGTTTATAAACTTATTTCATGAATATAAAAGGAGTTTACGAAAATAAACTTATATTAATTAAATACTACATATTTCAAGATAAACATCATTAAATAGAGTCAAACGTATTAAATTAAATGTTTTGAATAAATTTAATGTAAGAATTAAAAATATTAGTTTAACAAATTATTTAATTAATTACCTTTTGAAATATTATAAAATACATAACAAGAATATTTATTTCCTTAATAAATTTTAATAAATGTGTTTGACCAAGAAATGTTTTGATTATTTAAAAAATATAATAATAAATATAATAAATATTTTCTACAATAGTAGTATATTAAATATATATATATATATATATAGAGAGAGAGAGAGGGAGAGAGGGAGACAAACACATACACACTATACACACACAAAAGTTTCCCTGGTGCTAGGATGAATATGGGGTTAGATTTGTTTACATGCACAAAACAAAAATCTTGTAACACAAAAGTTTGTTTAGTTAATGTAAGAAGACAACGAAAATGTGAAAAGATATTCACAAAACCAAATATGGGCTTTAGCTCCCCAATTATCTCCATCATCCTACATTTTCTTCTCCTTGTTAGTTCTGTTTGTCCTATTAATTCATTAAAAACAAGCAACCACCAATCAGTAAATCAAACTTTTCGATCCGAGGAAGAATTACACAAGTTGAAGAAGATGATAGCTGCACGTCTTCAGCAAATCAATAAACCTGCTGTTAAGACAATTCAAGTATGTGAAAATAAATTTTAAAACATCGTTAGGGTTGGAAGCTTTATTATGGCGTGTGTGTTTAAATATATAAGTTTAGAGGATAATTTGAATGCTTTATTATAAATTATCTTGTCGTTTGCATAACAAAATTTAGAATATTTTCAAAATGAAGGGATATTTACGGTTTTTATGTTTGTTCAAATCATGAGGTATTTCTTACAATTTTAATATAAAAATACCACAAAAATGGAGGCGTTCGTAGGTTGGGTTGGGTCGGTTTTGGTTAAACATGTAATTCAACCCAATCAAACTTATTTGGTTTGGATTGAGTAAAAAAATTGTATTTTTATGTTAGATCTGAACCAACCCAGGTAAAATGCTCACTTTTCTATTTTTCCATAATACTTAAAAAACTAAATCTTTTTTCAATATTGCAAATGTCCATGTTTATCATAATTGCAATTATGACCTAATATTTTTTTAAAATAATTTAATCTTTTTCTTTTGATATTTATATTTTTAACCTGAATTTTTTGAAACTTTTGTAAGTGACCCAACTTTAAATAATCAATTAGTCTATTCAAACAAAAAATATATATACATGAAGGGAAGTCATCTAAACACACTCTTTTGTCTTGGAGCCTAACTTATATACTTCTGTATATTCTAATGTAATTTGTGTTTGTGTTCATTTTTGCAGAGTCCTGATGGTGATATTATAGATTGTATTTTGACTCATGAACAATTAGCTTTTGATCATCCTCTGTTAAAAGGACAAAAACCATTGGTATTATTATTATTTTTAATTTAACTACGGAGATTTAAGAAATAATTTGTGAAGTTTCAACTTTATAATTGGAATTTCTTGTACATATTTTTATAAACAGGATCCTCCAGAAAGACCAACAGGATATAACCACATGAGTAATTTTAGTGACAACTTTCAATTGTGGAGTTTATCTGGTGAATCTTGTCCTGATGGAACAATACCAGTTAGAAGAATAACAGAACAAGACCTATTAAGAGCTGACTCTGTTAATGGATTTGGAAGAAAGTTCTCTAATACATATAAACACATAGTATGCAATTGCTGAATCTCAAATTTTGCTCTCAATTTCTTTATTTTTATTTTCTTTTTTTGTTTTATTTCTTGAGAATTGCTGACTCGGTCGTGCGCCATAGTATATCATAAATCTTTGTAGTCTTTTATGGTGGCATTTAGCTTAGGAATGGAGAGTTCTTTCCCATCATGGGAAAGATTTTCTTGACCATTAGATTAAATAAGGAACACAATTTTATCATAGTCTCTCACCACTGAATTTTTATCTTATTATCTTCTCCAACCACTGGATTTTTATCATATTTTAAGTTGTACTTATTAAACTTTTTATTCTCTAAACTATTGTTGACAATGAAGTATCAAAAGTGATTCTTCTTATTGTTGTGCAGCATGCAGTTGCGTTAGTGGAAGGGGGAGGGTTCCATGGAGGAAAGGCTACGATAAACGTGTGGGCCCCTCAAGTGGAAAGTCCAGATGAATTCAGCTTGGCTCAAATGTGGATCACCTCAGGTACATATGAAAAGAAAGACGTCAACGCCATTGAAGCTGGTTGGCAGGTATGTGAATATGCTCAATATTTGTTATGTACAGTTTTGTAAGGTTAATACCCTTGTAAGGGTAATGGAAATTAAATAAAAATGTGATTAAAAAGTGTCACATAAAAAAAGAAACAATATATTTATATGCGGTAATTTTTAGAAACACTAGAGGTGACTAAAACCCATCAAAAAGGGAAGAAAAACACATGCTACACCAACAGAAAAGCAAAAACGACGACGACAACACCACCAACGAAAAGAAGCAAAAAACCACCATCTCTCAAAGACAGAGGAAGGAAGGAACAACCCCCAACAAAAACAAAAAACACCCACAACACCACCATAAAACTCAAAACAACCACAACAAGATCCCTACACAAAGAGTTTCTCGACTCCAACAGAGAAGTGGTTCCCCCTTCCACTCACAATGAGAAGGGTGAACCAGGATGCCTCCCAGAAAACAAATACCACAAAGAGAACTGGATCTTATGAACCCATTCCTCCACATCAAAAGTCTTACCATTAAACACAAAATCATTGTGGGATATCTAGATGGACCATACAACGCTATCGTAGATCAATAAGAAAACCCTCATAATTCTATCTCTCCCAACCTAAGAAATCACATTTTGGAGTAGCTTCTTCCCATAGTCATTCATTACAAGATAAAGTTCGGTTTCTTAGGATTAACTATGGTTGCGTGAGCCATTTAATTTGTTGCCCCGGAGGCTAAGACCTCCTTATGTAGTATTATGTCCTCTAGGGTTTTTAGTGGCTTCTGGGCCATCCAATCCTTGCTAGGCCTAAATCCAAGTTGGGTGTGGGTTCGAACAAATAGGTCGCCCTTTGCCCGTAATGCTTGGATGATATACAAATAGCTATCAAATGGTAAGTGGGATTAATATCCCTCATGGTCAGTAGTACTATCTTGGTCGACAATCATATTCTTGCTCGGTAGCATTTGGGCTTTGCCCTCGTGTCACTCATTAAGACTTAATGCATGTGTGTTTCGTTCTCCTTGGGGATGTGTACAATATCGTGAGATCAGTTCCCTGATGTGTAAACACTTAATCTTTGTATATCTTAATAACATATTAAATGAAATTATATTTATGTAAAATTTTACATGGACGATCCATATAAAATAAGTTAACGATTCAATGGTCAAATTTGGAAAATATGTAAGGAATAAAATGGTATTAAACAATGTAACATTTGTACAACATTACATCGTGTAATTTGATCCATCCTCTATCTCACACCTCTAAATATATATGACTTTTTTTTTATAATTACGGTTAAAGTTAACATTTTTATTGATGTCTTAATTTTATGATTATAGTTAAAGGGAAAAAAAAGAAAAAAAGAAACTTTACACTCTGCAGTTAGCATTTCAACTACCTACCTTTCATTTTCATCAATTAATGTATTCTTAATTTTGATTTTTGGTCAATCAAGCTAAGTTCAACTAATTTCTATGCAGATCTACCCGAAGGTCTACGGGGACAACCGCACTAGATTTTTTATTTATTGGACGGTATGTATATTGATTGTATTTGGATGTAAAGGAGATGGAAAAGTATACTAGTAGTACTTGTCAAAAAATAAAAAATAAAAAGTATATTACTAGTATATATGTAATAAAAAATTTATTTATTGAAAAGAACAAGTTGTACTTGTTTGTACCCAAAAAAACACTTATTGAAAAGAAAATGATAATATTACTAATTGCAGGCTGATGCATATCAACATACTGGTTGCCGCAATGTAATATGTCCAGGCTTTGTTCAAACTAACAAAAATGTTGTAATTGGAGGAACACTTACTCCAACTTCAACATATGATGGAAATCAATTAGTTATTCCCATTTCGATATGGAGGGTAACTCATTTATACTTTACTTCTCTTTCAAATTATTTTTCTCCTTTTGTTTTCTCACAAAAAGGGTGCCCTAAGGGCACCCATTAGCATTTCCTTTTTTTATTTTCTCATTCTATATATTCATTCTTGCAACTAAAGATGTTCTAATTATGAGTTCTTGGCCTTGTTTATTTGTTATGTAGCATCCAGGGACTGGAAATTGGTGGCTTGAATTTGCAACTGGAAATTATCTTGGGTACTGGCCATCTTCTATATTCACACACTTGAAGGATCCTGCTGAAGAGGTTCATTGGGGTGGAGAAATAATAAATTCAAAGTTTCCAGAGGCTACTTCTACCCAAATGGGTAGTGGACACTTACCTGATGAGGGTTTTAGAAAAGCTGCATATTTTAAGAATATTGGAGTTGTAGATTCCAATAACCAGCCTATTCCATTGCCAGAAAACAAATACTTCCATTACGTAGAGAAACCAAAGTGTTATGGCATAAGAGGAGGACATGATCAAGATTGGGGGGATTACTTTTACTTTGGTGGACCTGGCAGAAGTGACAATTGTCCCTAGGGCAAGATTAAATACTATAGAATAAGAATGATAAAGGTGAACATTTTTAAATTCAACATGCAACCGTACAATCGATCTTTAAATTAATAATAAAAGAGTTTATTTTTTGAAAGGATTTTTTTTTCATATTATTTAAAATTATAATAACTAGACGGTATATGTAGGTCATACCCAATACCCATCGGTAGATGATGAGTTAGTCAACAACTGCAACATGCAACAGTAGGAAAATGGAATATGATCAGCCAAAAAGAAACACATTTGATTAGAAACACAACATGAATGATAGCATAAGACCAAAAAGTAGGGGGTAATTTTGACTGAAACAGCAAAGCTCTTCTTACATTGAGAATATTTTGATGCTTCCTTTCCACCTTACATTTTGTTGTGGATTTTCCACACATGATTTTTTATTTGTAATATAAGTTAGTATCCGTTAAGATCATTTGTAAGTCACAAGACTTACACCAAATCTCAAAGAAAATGTCCTATCATAAGTTTCATTACCTTTTTGTTTTAGATCATATTACTTATAAGTTAGATGTTTAAGATCATATTGCTCCAAGGTAAATGCGTTGTTTCAAAAAATTTAAAAATTGAATAGAAATGTACGTTTTCAGCCCAAATGTTCTACCTTATGAAATTTTTTCTATTATTGAAAGCCAAAATGTAAATGTTAAATGATTTGTTGAAAGCCAAGTTGGAATATCTTTTTATAGACGACTTAACAATGTAAATGTTAAATATTTCAATAATTCTCAAAGAAGGGATCATTTTTCTAATACTTATAAGTTATAATCAAGAGTGGAAGAATCATTCAAAAAAAAAATCTATAAAAATCCCCCTCTTAATCTGATCCCCTGTCAAATGGTGAAACCTCCTGATTTTCAAGGAGAAAAGGCTTTTTACATACCCCAAAAGTCCAAATTGAAAAATTTTCTAGAAAATTTTGCTAACTCAGACCAAACAATATGACCCTAAGGCTTTATTCTTATTGAAAATTCTAATCCAACAACCGTTTTTGTGAATAAACTAAAATATATAAATCATATTGTATACAACATATTTAAGTTGTAATAAACTTAAAATCAAACATAAAAAATTTAAACTACATAATCTATAAAGTCGATGGTCAAATACCAAATTGGAATTCACTTTCCAGGATCAAGTTCCAAAGAATTCTCAATGTCATCCAGGTTAACTCTATTAACGTTTGAAGGACGATGCTCATTTTCTCCAATTCTTGGATTCTCAAACTTGTTCAGGTTCGGATGAAGAAATAATAACTTCTTCATCTCTTTCAAAATCATTTGTCTTCCTCTTGAAAATGAATCAATTTTTTACTCTTCATCTTGACTTTTCTATTGCAAAAAAACAAATTTATCATAATGATATAAGAATAGTGTTAAGACTCGTAATGAAACAATTCTACAATTGACAATGCTACTGCTAATGTCGAATGAGAAGCCAGACACCAGCACCCAAATATAAGTACAATAGTAAACCATAAAACACTTAAAAAATTGTAATAAACATCTATCAACATCACCAATTTTGATACAGATCAATGCAATCCTGATCCTTTTTCGCCACTTCTATGATATAAAAAAGTACATATTGAACTTCCCATAAGCAAAAGGAAATCAAATGGAATTATTATCATGATCGCATGTTTGCTACAAGAACATAATCTTTAGAACAAATAAAGACAAATTTGAAGTGACATCCTTTGAACACATGCTAGCACAATATTTTTAATCCTTCAATATATTTTGGTGGGTTATGGAAAAATTGAATTGAAAACCAAATCAAAAAACAAATTCATTACCAAACAAAAGAAAATCAAGCAATATTGTTATTAAACAGATGAAGGGGTGTATTGGATTATAATTTTAAATGACAATTTTTGTTTGTAGGATTTTAATGACTTTGATGATTTTAAAAGACTATCCAGATTTACAATTTGAATTTCAATGGATTTAACTCATTAGATTTTAAAGGATTTGAAATGATTTTATGGATTTCAAAAGATTTTTTGAATTTTAAGCACTCATTGAAAAAAAAAAAAGATCATAACGCACTCTCTTTCACAATATTTGTTGGAGCAAAATGTGTTTAACATTACCCTTTAAGTTTTGAAGATAACAAGGTATTAAAAAAGTGTCAATTGGATATGCTAATATTTGTTCAAGTGTGCAGGACCATAGACAAAAAATTCAGTGTCTTAAAATACATAGGCTTTGAAGAACAAAAGAGAGCAATGGTTTCTACAAAATGGAAGCTTGTATTGCAAGGAAGCATCTGAAGAAAGGAGGTTCTGAAGGCAAGTGGTTCTGAAGATCATCAGAAGCTGACGTCATCAGAAGCACCTCCTCAGAAGCTGATGTCATCAGAGGTTCTGAAGATCATCAAGAGTTGAAGATCATCAGAAGCCGGAAGACTGGAAGCTTCAGATTTGTGTCAAATGTTGTTTTAATCACGCTTATCATTGCAGAAGAATAGAAGTAGAAGCAACGACTAATTCAGAAGAATTTGGAAGGCATTGGATGCTTATTCTTTGGAGAACGTTGGAAAAGGACAATAGTACAAAGTGTACAACCACTATCTCCACTACTCTGTTTTGTATCTACAATCGTACAAGAACTACAGATGTGACTACGCTGGTATTCCTCTATAATTGGAATGGATTTGAAATTGTTCCTTCATACAACGTCTCTTTCACACCTCTTTCACTAACGAAGTGAAGACCTGAAAAATTGTAAGACTCTCACAACAATTTTACAAGTGCCAAAACTCTGCTGAAATTGTTTCACATCGAAGTTCACTTAGAATTTCTTAACAACTTTCATATCTTAGAAATTCTAGAGTCTTAAGAGTCTATATCTGATTTGTATTGTGAACATCACTGATTGTATATCAAGTGTTCAACCTCAAACAAATTTCTTTGTAATTCTGTTTGAATAGAAGTCTCTTACAGTTGTGCTTGAGCATACGAAGTCTCTTGATTTTGTTCTTGAGCATAGGAAATCTCTTGCAGTTGTGCTTGAGCAGTTTGAAGTCTCTTGCTAGTTTTAGCAGTGAGTAGTTGTAATCAGATATTTGATTTTAGTGAACTCTCCTTGGAAATGCAAGGGGGACAGGACTACTTCCGGTTTGTGGAAGGAACTTGTATAATTGTTTTGTCTCTCTCTCTCTCTCTATTTTTATCCACTGCATTTAGATTCTGAACATCACTTCAGAAGTTGAATTCTATCTACTTCTGAACAGTGAGTTCAGTAGGAGAAAACGAAGAAAAAGCAAACACAATTCAACCCTCCCCCACACCCCCATTCTTGTGTTTCAATACAGACTCTTTTATTTATTTTACTTTTTTTTTTTTACGAGAGAGATAGAGAGAGGAGAGAGAGAGAAGGGGAGAGAGTGAGAGAGAGGAGGAGATAGAGGAGGGAAAAAAGTGAGAGATGGAGGAGTCTTGATTGAATACCACGAGACTTTTTTTAAATGACAAAGAGTCTTAATGATGTACGACAATATTTTTTTCATGATAAAGAAGTCTTTTAAAATCTCTTAGAATCCTAATTTAATACACCTCCCGAAGAATCAGAGATACACTTACAGTATTAGGGTTTGTGGAGAGATTGAGACAAATAAATAATCAGAGTCTGAGATTGATATAGAGAGAGGAGATGGAGGCTTTGAGTTTGATGGAGAGTTCACCGGTCGCCACGTGATTGCCGGTGCCTGTGGGTGAGTGATGTGGAAGTGAACTCGCGAGGGAGAAAAGGAGAAAAAAGCGCTTCTTTCTGGTTCTGGAGAAAAAGTGGCATGTTTGTAATAATAAAATTAACTCAAGGGTATTATAGTAATTTTGCAAAATTAATGGGTAGGCCATGACCATTTAATGTCCTCACGTGGCTTCACCACTAAAGGGGGTGGCGGTGAAGGAAGCGCAACCAGTGCTATTCTTTCACAAACTGGATATGGAGGAGGTATTGGAGGGCGGTCTGTGGACATATGACAACCATTCTTTGGTTTTGGAAAAGCTGCGAATATGGGTGTTGTTGAAGGATATACAGTTGAATTATATGAATCTCTGGGTTAGGATTTACAATTTGCCAATTGGTATGAGGAAGGAGAAAATCAGAATGGGGTTAGGGAACTATATTGGAGAGGTTTTGGAGTATGATGGAAATAATAATTCTAGCTTCTAGCGAGAGTATATGAGATTGAAGGTGAGGTTTGATATCAGACAACCATTGAAGATAGGGAAAAAGATCAAGGCGAATAGGGGAGAATGATTTGTGGTGAATTTCAAGTATGAGAAGTTAGGAACCTTTTGTTTTATGTGTGGAGTGCTAGGGCATAATGAGAACAAGTGTGAGGTTAGGTTCTCTCAGCCAGATGTTATTATTTCAAAATGGTGGTCAAACGCTATTAGGCAAGATCCATGGAAGCCGGGGGGAGGGTGTCATCACAGTGGTTGCGGGAGGATGAGGGTTATAAAGCTGATGTGGAGAAGCAGATAGGGAAGAGAATCGAAACAGATGGACGGTACGAGTCTAGTAGGTAGCAGGCATATCTGACTTCTTTGGAGAGGGTGACCACATGATTGGTATTGGTAGGCAAGAAAAATGGTTCTACACTTGTGTCAGGTTGGACCAGCAATGGTGTGAAGGAGTTGAGGCATGCAAATGCTCCTTTACTAACTTATACTGAAGATATAAGGTCAGGTACATCATGTTCAACCATTTACTCAACTACTGATAACCCAAACCAGGTGCACAGTACTAGTGAGAAGGAAAATAATACATATATGGAATATTAGCTTCAGAGAAAGCGTATGCGAATGGACAAACAAGTTAAGGATTCCACAAACAAACATTTCATATCGGCACGTCCTGGCAGCCAGGACTGCCAGGACCAATGATTATTTTAAGTTGGAACTGTCGGGGATTAGGCAGCCCGAGTGAAGTTTCCAATCTTCGAAACGCACAAACCAGACACTCTTTTCCTATCTGAAACGTTGGCTACTACACGGAGCATGGAGAATATTCGTGTCATGTTGGGATATGATTCATGCCTAGCAGTTGATGTGGAAGGCAGGAGCGGTGGGCTGGCAGTGTTTTAGAAAGATGTTTCTAATTGTCGTGTATTAAATTATGCTCTAAATTTCATTAATTTGATTGTGGAGGATAGAGAAGCTGGTGATTGGAGATTAACTTGTTATTATGGCTTTCCTGAACGTGCCTATCGTCGCGATGCTTGGGATTTACTTCAGGAGCTGTGGGATGTGTCATCTCTTATGTGGTGTGTCATTGGGGACTTTAATGATGTATTGTTTCAACAAGACTAAGTTGGTATTCATCCTCATCCTAATTGGTTGTGTATCGGTTTCCATGAAGCGGTTGATGATTGTGCCTTATCAGTTATTAAATTGCATGGTCACCCATTTACGTGGATCAAGAGTCCGGGTACCAATCGAGTATTGGAAGAAAGATTGGATATGGCTATGGGAAACTCTGAATGGCTGCAACGTTTTCCAGAAGTCAAACTTACAAACTTTTTTACCTTTCACTCAGATCACACTCCAATACTGCTTGATATTATCCCTACAGTTCGTCAAAGGTATAATTATTCTTTTAAATTTGAAAACAGTTGGCTCTTAGAGGACGATATTGAGGAGGTTGTGGTGGATGGCTGGGGTGGTATTATGAGGTTGGAGCTCGGTGATAGAGTTGTGAATTGTTCTACGAAGTTGCAAAGTTGGGGTAGGAGGAAGAGCATTCGGCTTAATGAATGGTATGATGTGTACGCAATACGTCACAACCCGCGAGAAGCATGCTCGACAACTTGTACAGGAGGAGGCCTTTTAGAAGCAAAGAGCAAAAATGCACTAGTTGAAAGAAGGGGACATGAATACTAAGATCTTCCATACATCAGTGATTGCCCGCGACAAAGTGAAGAAGGTTAGTAAGCTCCGCACAAATGATGGGAGGACGACTACGTCGCAAGAGGATATGTGTAACGTGGCACAAGGTTATTTTTAGCAACTATTTTTAGCAAATGTTGGAGTCCATGAACCGGTGCTGGATTTGATGAGCCAGTGTGTTTCGAGGGATGACAATATAATGCTTACAACACTTATTACAAAGGAAGAATTACATCAAGCCCTTTTTCAGATGCAACCGGATAAGTCCCCAGGTCCAGATGGTTTTAACCCAACATTTTATCAGAGATTCTGGCATGTTTGTGGTGATGATATTTTCCAGGAAGTGGTTTCTTGGTTGGATCGCGGTTACTTCCCTTCAAACCTTACATAAACATAGATCTTAGGCCTATATATCTTTGTAATGTTTTATATAAGATGGTGTCAAAGTTTCTCACTAATCGACTGAAACGTTGTTTCGATAAATGTGTGTCGGAGGAGCAGTCAGCGTTTGTCGAGGGCCGCTCCATACTTGACAGGGTGGGGCCTATTGTACCCGGACGAAGGTTGCACCAGGGTGACCCGTTATCACCATATTTATTCATTTTGGTGGTTAAGGGCCTCTCGACTCTAATACATAAGGCAGTTAACAGAGGTGATATTCATGGGGCACAAGTATGTCGTGACGCACCAGTGGTGTCCCATCTATAATTTGCAGACGATTGTTTCTTGTTTTGAAGAGCCAATGTGGTGGAAGCACAACATTTACTCACTATTCTTAAAACTTATGAGGCAGCATCTAGACAAGAAATTAATTTATCAAAGTCTGGGGTGTTTTTCAGTCGCAATATGAGTGGGGCGGAGCATAAGGATTTTTCACGCATTATTGTTGTCCGACATGTGATGGGTACCGGAAAGTATTTGGGATTACCTTCAATGATTGGTAGAGATAAAAGGTCTGTTTTTTTCTTTTATCAAGGATCGTATCTAGAGACTGATAAATGCATGGAGGGGACGATCATTATCGAAGGCAGGTAAGGAAGTTATGATTAAATTTGTGCTACAATCTATTCCTTCATACATAATGAGTATTTACCTTATGCCGAATTCAGTTATATATGATATTGAAAATATGGTCAATGCATTTTGGTGGGGAGGCAGGAGTAACAACCGAGAGATCAGATGCATGGCATGGGAACGTGTGGCATACCCCAAAGAGTTTGGTAGAATGGGGTTTTGAAATTTCAAAGTTTTTAATCTCGCTATGGCAGCTAAGCAAGGATGGGGTTTTCTGTCTAAACCTAAATCTCTAGTTGATAGAGTTTTTTAATCGATGTACTTTCCTCGTTCTTCATTTTTGGGTGCTAAACTCGATATAACCCGAGCTTTGTGTGGCGAAGTATTTGGAATTCGCGTCAGTCACTCTTATATGGTTGTAGGTGGACAATTGGACATGGGCAGCAGGTCAGCGTGAAGAATGATCCATGGGTTCGAGGTGTTCATGGTAGTTGGATTCAATCCCCACAAAGCCAAGGTGTGCGTAGTTTGCGTGTGTCTGATTTGATAGCCGACGAGGAACGAGTTTGGGATATTGATAAGATTTAATCTTTGTTTTCAGATGATATGGTGCAAGCTATTCTCG
>Ga0315913_1003982_pt1 | contig 17825 bp, 15 predicted proteins | sample MpolsnodulesMG_FD_207736 | JGI IMG/M metagenome (GOLD analysis project Ga0315913, IMG submission 207736) | Medicago polymorpha root nodule microbial communities from Los Angeles, California, United States - small nodules | ecosystem: Host-associated > Plants > Roots > Nodule | place: USA... | reverse complement strand
ACATCATTGCTTAACCTTCAGATTTTCTTGTTATCTTCTAAGACATATTTTTTACTGAATCAAAGACATTTAAGCCATTAGTTTAACAAACAACCATGTATTTGACAAAACATTGTAAGATGCCAATATAACATTGCTATTGTCAACACACATTTCCCAGAAATAGAAACAACAATATGAATTAGTCTTTATTCTTTGATCGATCACCAAATTGTCCTTGTTACATTAGAATAACCAAATCGTAATTACTTACATATTATGTTATGACAAAAAAACATTATGTTATGAAGTAGTCATATATGGTTTTATTTCACAGTCGATTTCACGACCGCGTTTATGGAGAATTACAGTCAAATGTGACTAATCAATGTGGATAATTGCAACTGTAACCACAACCACATTTTAAAACCACTAAAGACGATATTCTTGTTTGGATTGCGGCCTTGAACATGTTTTTTGTGATTTTTTCCCTCAAAAATCTTGCAATTAACATTCTGATAGAATAGTGATTATTGTATATTGTACTAATAAGTATTCCAATTCGAGAAGAAATATATCTCCTAAAAAAATTAGAGAAAAACTAGAATTTCATTTCGGAATTATTTATTTCTCACATTTTTCGTAACCATCATCTCTATAAATATAGTTATACATCTACTAGCAATAAGATCCTCTTGACACATGTTGTTATGATTGCATGGCAACACAATTTGGATAATAACTAATTAACATAGGCCTCTAAAACTGCTAATTATAACTAATTACAATTTGCCTAAAGCCCGTTGCAACACAAACTCCCTCTTGAACAGCCTTATCTGGTTATTAGAAAAACATTTTTTCTATATGAACATTGATTTGATTTACACTAAGTTTGTCACAAAAGCATTAACACTTCAAACGGGGATATGATGTCCATCACCTACGCCACATAATCACAAATGTGATTACATTCAATTCAATTACTTCTATTTTCTCAAATTTATTATAATTGTGGATGTGTCAGTGCCGTGTTTGATGTCTTTGTTAATGTTTAATTTCATATAGCACAATTTCATTTCTTGATTTGTTTTTCTACATAAAACATAAGTGTTCCTAGAAACTCCTCATAAATTGCTTTGTGTAATTGGCAATAGAAACTAAGGCAAATATCAAATAGTAAAGATTTGTTTGAAGATACTTGAAGTTTTCAAGTGTAACGTTTGATGTTCAATAAATATCTAACTTTCCTTTAAGGGAAAAGGTGGTTACATATCAGTAAATTAACTAACCTTTAACTTGCTACATTCATGCCATTATTATGCAATAATAATCATTGCAAAATATTCCAAGATGAAATGGAAATGTATCACAAGAATATTTACATTTTAATTCTAAAAGTTCTGCTTCACTTTATATTTGTAGTTAATTTCATGAATATGTACATAATCTTTTATTTAATTTCTCCATTTTTGGTATGTTACCTTCATTGTTGCAGCATGGTAACTTTCTACATTTACTACTTTCTATGTTACCTTACAACTGTTACATATTTTAGGTTGGAGAAAAAGCATCAAAGAGTAGAAACTGGTGTCAATGCAGGAATATAGATGCTTGTTATATAAAAAGAAACAAAATGGGTGCAACAAAAGTTGTCAAATGTAAAAGAAGTAAAATTAGAAGAAAAATGGTTGAAAAAAGTTCAATTACTCACAAATTGAGTAAAATTGATTTGGATGATCTAAATTGGACAAACATGATTCCAGAATGTCCAGTATACCATCCATCAGAACAAGAATTTGAGCATCCTTTGGTTTATCTACAGAAAATTGCTCCCGAGGCTTCTAAATATGGTATGTCATAACAGATTATAGTAGATTTTTTTGAAGGAACAGATTATAGTAGATGATTTTCTTTTCATCGCGGCGTTTATGATTTTTTATTTATCATTAAACAAGTTTTAACCAAGAACACTCCTCATGCATAAAAAAATGGTGTAACATTTAGTATGGTTATCAAATATGGTTGCATTTTTCCAATTTTTCCGAGGCTTATTTTATTTTTTTCATTTTGCATATTTTAGGTATATGCAAAATTGTTTCTCCAATCAGTGCCTCTAATCCTGCTGAGTTTGTCTTAATGAAAGAGAAAAAGGACTTCAAGTTTGAAACAATTGTACAGCCTCTTAGGCTTTCCAAATGGAATGAGAAGGATATAATAACCTTCTCTAAGAGAGGAAGGTAAAAAAGAATCTACTGTTTTTAATACAGTTTTTAAAACTGCCTAAATGATGAAAAAATAAACTAATTTTGTTTCTAACAGAAAATTTACATATCAAGAGTTTGAGGCTATTGCAAACAAGGCATTTTCCAATAGATTTTGCATTTCAGAAGATCTTTCTTCGTTAGATATCGAAAAAGCGTTCTGGCACGAAATGATACATGGAGAGAAGGGAACAGTTGAGTATGGAGTCAACATTGAGGGTAGTGTCTTTTCATGTGATCCTGATGATAAACTTGGAATGAGCAAATTCAATTTGAAGGTCTCTTTTTTATATTTTATGATTGCTAAATCCATTCTTAGTGTTCCCTTTCTCTATTAACATCTCTATACTTGAATTTAATCTATTAATATTTACTTGTTGCAATATTATTCTCTAAGTGTAATTACTGTTTGATTAATGTTTTTCATTTGATTTTAGAATTTGGCGCGGCTGCCGCAATCTCCGTTGCGTTTAGTTGACAGAGGAATTCCTGTAAGGAAGCCATTTTTGGAACCTAGTCTGGATTAAGTTATTATTATTATTATTTTTAATTCTGTTTTAAAACTTTAGGGAATAACTGATCCTATGCTTTATATTGGGATGCTATTCAGTATGTTTGCATGGCATGTAGAAGATCACTATTTGTACAGGTATATTATCTTAATTGCTTCAAATATTGTTTAACATTGCAAATGTATAATTATATCTTAATATATACTCCCGTCTTTTTATTTTTGCAGCATAAATTATCATCACTCAGGTGGAAACAAAACTTGGTATGGTGTGCCTAGCTCTGCAGCCTCTCAATTTGAAAAGACTGTCTTGAATCATGTGTATTGCAACATAATCTTATCAGAACATGGAGAGAATGGTGCATTCCAATTTCTTGCACAAAAAACAACCATGTTCCCACCTAATGTCTTGTTACAACATGACGTGCCGGTTTACAAGGCGGTGCAAAAGCCAGGAGAGTTTGTCATCACCTTTCCTAATTCATATCATGCTGGATTTAGTCATGGTGCTCTCTCTCTCTCTCTCTCTCTCTCTCTCTCTCTGTCTCGACATGTGTTGGTGTGATTATGTTTCTGTTGGCTATTGCTCATAGTTTACGGGTAAGTAGGAAAATCGTTCAAATAATAGAAAGGTATGATTCAAGGTTAATCTATAAACTGGGCCATACTATTTACACAAAGTAATCGGTAAATCCTAAGCTTGAATAATGGAAATTTACTGCAGACACTATGTAGTCTTGTAGGCAAAATTGGTCGAACTCATAAACCAAATCTCGCCTGTTCCCTGTAATCTGTTTATTTTTGGACCAGGGCCGAAGTTCTAATAGTTTCTGCATATATATAGACATCTTCTTATTATTCTCGTAAACGTCTTCTACTTCCCGCTATTTTAAATACTTTGGTACTTACTTGTTCTGCAAGAATCCTATTCCTATCCAGTGTGAAATCTAAAGATGGTAGCTAATCGCTTATTCATATTCTTGTTGAGTTTAGATTTTAACTGTGGAGAAGCTGTAAACTTTGCTATTGGTGATTGGTTTCCATTTGGGGCTGCAGCAAGCAAACGTTATGCACATCTTAAAATGCTGCCTATAATTCCATATGAGGAACTTGTTTGTAAAGAAGCTATGCTTATCTACAAGTCATCAAAAGTCAGAAGTTACGAAAGCATACCCGAAGACATGGCAACTTATCGTGCTATTGTACAGTCTTTCTGGCATCTTATGCAATTCTATAAGACATCACTAGAGCGATTGAACAATTCAAGAAAGTCATCAAGATCTTCAAATACATCATTAGGTTCTGTGACATGCAGCCTTTGCCATAAGGATTGTTATGTAGCTTACTTGTTGTGCAAGAAATGCTATTCCTATCCAATTTGCCTTTTCCATGGTAATACCTCATTATTTTATTTGAGAATTTTTTTTACATTTGCTTTTATTATTGATAGATAAATTGGCTTATTGTGATTAATTTCAGACATTGTGCCAAAAACTTGCTTATGCGGGGGAAAATATACTGTTTTTAAGAAGAATGACATGTCAGAACTCGAAGATGCTGCCAAAAGTTTTGAACAGGTAAAAGAATGCATTGACATGTTATCTTTTACATGTATATTCTCCGATAACATAATTGAGTGCATCAAAGATCTCAAAGTATGTGAAAAATGTAAACAATGAAACTGATTTACAATTTAGAATCCCATTAAAATAGTTCATCACAAGCATACTGCATTACTTCATATTTAGGTAGAATATATTTCATTGTATCTGATTAATTGTAACTTCTGAAACTGAAACCAAAAGCAGAATGATAATCGGTATGAAGAAAAAAGTGCTAGAAGAACTGTCAACTCTGTAAGGGCAGCATCTTCTAAACTGAAAACAAGAGTAGTCATGGACAAGGTCAAGCACAATGTTGAAAAGAATCAAAAGAAGACAAAGAATCGTCGTAGAAACAATGCTTCTCCATTAGTGATGAGTGCCAAAAGACCGCGGACCCTTTATAACTTGAGAAAACATGAACCAAAATTGATCATAGAAGCTCCTGCAATATCTTCTCTTTTGGTGAGATCTGAAAAATCAAAATAAACTATCGTCTTACTCGCTGATGACAGGAAAGATACTATTAAGATTGTGGTAGGTTTATGCTCTTCATTCTAATACTTTTTACTATATACAAATAGTGTGCAGTAGATTAGTTTAGCATTTTCTTTTTAGATATGGCATTCTTTCCATTAGGGGAACACAGTAATATGAAAGGTTTAGACAGTTATTCTGATATGTTATTGGAGTAACTTGATGTAAGTATTATATCATGTGATATTTAACCATATATTTTAGAATGTAAGGTTTGTCATAATTTATACTTCTGCAGTTTATATTCCTTGAATGAAGTGATTGTCGTTTGATTATAATCTGCAGTAACTTTTCCCAAATACTTGTGTTCATTAGAGGACTACGAATTTCCTTGTATATAGTCTCTGACCACTGCTTCACATCTATACATCAACCTTCTGGTCACTAGAAGTTAACGAAGATAGGCAAACAGAATAGTAAATCCTAAAGTAGCTACATGTACAGATTGATGGCGATTATAGGTTTCCCGAGATTGCCTACAGTTTAGGATAGGTGGAACTCACTGAGACATCATGTCTCACCCCAATCCTTTTATTTTATTTCAGATAAGTAGGTTGATCGTGACGAGAGCAAGCAGAAGAAAAGTGGGATGACTGTGGATATATGTCTTGTATTAGTCCATCAATTGTATTACCATGTGTATTGTGTACTCGTTAGTTAGCACACTATTACTTAGACAAGGATTTTACTTTATGTACTCTCCACTCGGTGCATTTGTATTCAGATACGACTTATGGTTTGTACTCGTCAGTTAGTACTTTTATCAGTATATGAGACTTTTTATTAATTTAGATCATTCAGACAAACTTCGAATTGTAATTTTTAATGTATCCATTTCTAAGTTTGACATGTATGCTAAATATTCTAGATAAATTTAGTATGGACGTTGCCATGTTGTCCTCTAAGAGAATGCTAAGGTTGAGCGGATTGTCTCAGATGAGGTGGCCCAGACCTTGGCTAAGTTTTTGATGATTTGGATCCCCAATAAGGTAATTCAGCTACTTCAGGATAGGGTGCCCACCCGACTAAATCTCTTCAGACGGAGGGTTATTGAAGACTTTAGCAGCACAACTGGTGTCTTTTATGCTTCTCAAGTGGAGTCATCCTATCATCTACTTGTTACTTCTGATTTTTCATTTTAGATGTGGTATGTTCTTATTCTCCTGAGCAGAGCTCATCGGACGTCATTATCTTGATCACCTCAGATCATCTGGAATCATTTTTTTTTTCTCCTTCTAATTCTCTTTTGGTTCGGTCGTTGTTCCATAACAAATTTCCTACTAATGATAATTTAAGGGCTGCAAGTTTCAACAGGGTCTCCAAGCGTAGCATGTGTTACAAGATTGAAGAATCTCGCAAGCTTGGATTACTTCCATTTTTCATATCCAGATGGAGAGCATTAATATGCACATTGTGATTGAGATTTGTAATAAATCTTGGTCACCACAATGTAAAGTAGTGGTCATTGCATTCATGAGCAATGTGATCAATATCATCTGGTATTGCATAGATAAGCAAGAATTGATGGTTTCAAAGTAAATTGAAAGACTGCTCTAACATTAAGCGGTGACGGTTATGGGATGCCAACATAGCTTTGATGTCTTTGTTTGTAACCTTTGCACACACTTTTCGGTTTATTAAAAAAAATAATTTGGAGAAAAAACCTCAATTACTAGAAACTGCCGTGAAAAAATGTTCTCAAATGCAACAAAAAAAATAGTAAATTAAATTGGAGAAAGAGTCTCAAAGAGTGGAAGTTTGCGTGAAATATTAGATGTGTGTTATATATTAAAAAATAAACAAAGTGTTGTCAAATGCAAAAAAAATAATGGAAAAAAATCAAGAATGGAAATTCGGGTGAAATATTAGATGCTTCTTTTATAAAAAAAAAAAAAAATAAACAAATTGGATGCAACAAAAGGTTGTCAAATGCAACAAAAGAATTAGAAAATTGATGGTTAAAAAATATCAGTTACGCACAAATTGATCAAATTTGATTTGATGATATAAATCTTAGAGAATGAAATTCGCGTAATTGATATGAGTGGAAATTCGCGTGAAATATTAGACGTCTGTTATATAAAAAAAAATGGATGCTACAAATGTTTCCAAGACAACAAAAATAAAGTAAGTAAAATTGGAGCAAAAGCCTCAAAAGGTGTAAATTGGAATGAAATGTTAGATGCTTGTTATATAAAAAATAAACAAAATCTTGTTAAAAAAATAAGCAAAATAGGTACTACAAATGTTGTCAAATGTTAAAAAAAAAAAAAAAAATTGGAGAAAAGGCTCGAAGAGTGGAAATTCAGGTGAAATATTAGATGCTTGATATATAAAAAGTGCACAAAATGGGTACAACAATTGTTTCTTTCAAAAAAAAAAAAAATTGTTGTCAAATACAACAAAATAATGGGGAAAAAGCCTTGAAGAGTGGAAATTTGCGTTAATTTTTTTTTTTTTTTTGAAGAAGCTAAATTTGCGTGAAATATAAGATGTTTGTTATATAAAAAATAAACAAAATGAATGCAACAAAACAATGGAGAAAAAATCTTAAAGAGTGAAAATTTCTGAAATATTAGATGTTGGTTATATAAAAAAGGGGTTTTGCTATATACCACGACCAATTTAGCCTACGAAAACCAAGAATATACACATGTTCGTTTCATAAAAAAGTGAACCAGCCGTTAATTCTGCACTTGGTGGAATACAAAGAGGGGTAGTGATTGTAATTAAGCATTAATAAACTGTTCGTGGAATTCGTGGAATATATTTCGTAGGAACCAGCATTTCCATAAAAAAAGTAAACAAAATGGTTCACATGAAATGTTAATGTTTGTTAAACAAAAGAGCAATGCTATATATCAAGAAAAATTTTATCAAGAAAAATTTAAGAATGACATGGCTGAAATCTAAAGGTGATTATTCTGCCATGTCATTCTTGAATCTTTCTTGATAAAATTATTCTTGATATCTAGCATTTTCCTAAACAAAATGGTTTATAACAAATGTTTCCAAACGCAAAACAAAAGTGAATAAAGTTGGAAGAAAAAAAAAAGCCATAAAAGAATCTAAAATTGGGGAAATATTAATTCCTTCCAAACCACCCCCAGCAAAAAAATCATGTCTAAGTATCTTTTTAAAGATTTTATATTTAAATATATCTGAGAGTTATATTTTAAATAAGATTTTTTAATCAATAAATAAGATATTATTAAGATATCATTACAATTTATAATTTATATTTGTGTTTAGAATATTTGTAAGATTTGTTTCTTATTTAAATATATGATTTAGAAATATGTTTTGTATTACAAGTTATGTTATATTTGTATTACAAGTTATCTTATATATAGATAAAATCTAGCAAGAGTCTTCTTCATATTTGCAAATACAAAAGCACAAACAAAAAACCATCAGTACAATGACGAACATTACTCAAGAATGTCCAACGTATTATCCATCAGAACAAGAGTTTGAACATCCTTTAGTTTATCTGCAGAAAATTGCTCCAGAGGCTTCTAAATATGGTATGTAATAACAGATTATGTATTATTTTCTTTTCATCACCGTGTTTCTAGGGTTTTTTTATCTGTCATTAAACAAAGTTATGTAACATTGTTGTTTGTCTTTCCAAGTATAGTAAGAATTCTACTTAATGTAACTTCCTTTTATCCCTCAACTTTCTTTTGGATCCATCTCTGAAGTACTCGAGTTCCCGTGCATGTTTAGATTAACGGTGAATCTGCAAAATCAATGTGCAAAGTGAAACTCGAAAATATAGGTTTTACTAAAATCACAGTGGCACGCTATGATTTGTCAGAACAATGTAATCTAATATTGGACAAACTTGTATACAACAGATTCTACATTTGTATGTCTTGTTTTATTTTCTGTTTGTATGCTTATATTTGATCTTAAGTATATTTCAGGTATATGCAAAATTGTTTCACCAATCTCTGCCTCTAATCCTGCTTCTTTTGTCTTAATGAAAGAGAAAAAGGATTTTAAGTTTAACACAATTGTACAGCCTCTTAGGGTTTTCAAATCGAATGAGATGGATAAAATAACTTTTTCTAAGAGAAGAAGGTAAGAAAGAACATAATGTTTTCTCAACATTTTTAAACAACTTGAATGATGAAAAATTTACTAATTTAGTTTTTGATATTGTTTGTACTAGAAAATATACATATCATGAATTTGAAGCTCTCGCAAACAAGGCGTTTTCCAATAGATTTTACGGTAAAGAAGATCTCTCTTGTTTAGATATCGAAAAAGCATTCTGGCACGAAATAATACATGGAGAGAGAGGAACAGTTGAGTATGGAGTCAATGTTGAGGAAAGCACCTTTTCAAGTGATCCTGATGATAAGCTTGGAACAAGCAATTTCAATTTGAAGGTTTCTTTTCAAAATTTATGTTTGCTAAATTCATTGTTAGTTTTGTCTTAACATATATTTAACTATTGAGTTTATATTTGAACTCAGTCTATTAATCTTTACTTGTGGCACTATTCTTCTGTAAGTGTAATTATTGTTTGATTAACACTTTTCATTTGATTTTAGAATTTGCCGTGGCTGCCACAGTCTGCATTGCGTTTAGTTGACAGGAAAATTCCAGTAAGGAAGCAATTTTTTTAACCTAATCTGAAATTAAAAGTTGTTAACTATTATTATTGTTGTTATTATTTTAATTTTATTTAAAATTTTAGGGATTAACTGATCCTATGCTCTACATTGGGATGCTATTCAGTATGTTTGCATGGCATGTTGAAGATCACTATTTGTACAGGTATATTATCTTAACATCGCTTCAAATATTGTTTAACATTGCTGATATATAATCATATCTTAATATATAGTATTGTATTTTTTGCAGCATAAATTACCATCACTCAGGTGCAAATAAAACTTGGTATGGTGTGCCTAGCTCTGCAGCCTCTCAATTTGAAAAGACTGTCTTGAATCATGTGTATTGCAACAAAGTCTTAAGAGAAGATGGAGAGAATGGTGCATTCCAATTTCTTGCGCAAAAAACAACCATGTTCTCTCCTGATGTCTTGTTAGAACATAATGTGCCGGTTTACAAGGTGGTGCAAAAGCCAGGAGAGTTTGTCATCACCTTTCCAAATTCATATCATGCTGGATTTAGTCATGGTACTCTCTCTCTCTCTCTCTCTCTCTCTCTCTCTCTCTCTCTCTCTCTCTCTCTCTCTGTGTGTGTTATTATGTTTCTGATGGATATTGCTTATATTTTACGGATAAGTAGGCAGGTCGATTGAATAATAGAAAGGTACGTAGGTTTCAAGGTTAATCTTGTAAACTAGACCGTAGTATTTACAAAAGTAATCAGTAAACCCTAAGCTTGCATAATAGAAAGGTACTTCCGCCACTATGCAGCGGCGTAGGAACAATAGGCCGAACTCCATAATCAAATCTCGCGTGTTCTCTGTAATCTGTTTATTTTTGTACCATGCCTGAAGTTCTAATAGTTACTGCATATAGAGACATCAATTTATTGTTCTCATTAAAGTCTTTCCCATGCAGAATTTCAGTTCCTGCTATTTTAAATACTTATGTATCTTATTTGATGTGCAAGATAGCAACTAATCTAGTACAAAATCTAAAGATAGTAATTAATTATTTAATCATTTTCTTGTTGAGTTTAGGTTTTAACTGTGGAGAAGCTGTAAACTTTGCTATTGGTGATTGGTTTCCACTTGGGGCTGCAGCTAGTGAACGTTATTCACATCTCAAAATGCTACCTATAATTCCATATGAGGAACTTCTTTGTAAAGAAGCATTGCTTATCTACAACTCCTCAAAAGATAGAGGTTACAAAATCAAACCTGAAGACATGTCGGATCGAGCTATTATACTATCTTTCTTGCATCTTATTCAATTTTATGAGACATCGCTATCGCGCTTGGACAGTTCGAGAAAGCTGTCAAGCTCTTCAAATACATCATTAGGTTCTGTGACATGCAGCCTCTGCAATAGGGATTGTTATGTAGCTTTCTTGTTGTGCAAGAAATGCTATTCCGATCCAATTTGCCTTTTCCATGGTAAGACCTCATTATTCTATTTGACTATTTCAGAAATTGTTATTTAAGTTGCTTGTGTTATTGATGGATAAACTTGCTTATTATGGTTACATTCAGACATTGTGCCACAAAATTGTTTATGTGGGAGAGAACATACAGTTTTTAAGAGGAATGGCATGTTGGAACTCGAAGATGCTGCCAAAAGTTTTCAACAGGAAAAAGAATGCATCAACGCGTTATCTTTAACAAATTTATTCTCCTATAACACCAATGAATACATCAAAGAACTCAAGGTATGTGAAAATGTAAGCTATGAAATTGATTTACAATTTAGAATCCTCTGAACTTGATTAAAATAGTAGCATTTGTTTATTGCAACCCAAGTTAATGCATTGCTTTATCTTCAGGTTACTTATTTTATTGTATCTGATTGATTTTAACTTTTGAAATTGAAACTGAAAACAGAATAATAAATGGCATGAGGGAAAAAGTGCTAGAAGAACTGTTAGCTTGCTAGGCGCAACATCTAAACTGAAAACAAGAGTTGCGAACAACATCAAGCACACTGTTGAAAATATTCAAAAGAAGCCAAAGAATCGTTGTAGAAACAATGCGTCTCCATCAGTGATGAGTACCAAAAGAGCACGAATCCTTTCTAACTTGAGAAAACATGAATCAGAACTGATAATCAAAGTTCCTGCAGTATCTTCCCTTTTGGCGACATCTGAAAATTCAAAGTAAATTGTCATCTTACTTGCAGATGACAAAAAAGGCACTGTTCAGATTGTGGTAGATTAATTTAGTATTTTCATTCTTTTGATATGCCATTATTTTTCAATACATTAGGGTAGCATACAATAAATTGAAAGGTTTAGACAATATTTAGCCATATTTTTTTAGCATGTAAGGTTTGTCGCAATTTATACTTCTGCAGTTTATATTCCTTGAATGAAGTGGTTATCATTCGTTTCCTAAGTACGAAAGTCTTAACTAGAGAACTAAAAATATCTTCCTAACACGCACACAATTGGTCTGATATATATATATATATCAAACATCATGTCTAAAACCAATAGGTAGTTGCAGAAAACTAACTAAACTATAACAGATTGAGAGGTATTCTCTATCTTATATGCATATTTATATGTGCAGAGAACCTTTGTAGAGCATTACCACTTTACATTCTTCACTCCCATTGTTTAATGTCTTACCTAAATTAAAGATTCATAGCCGTAGCAATGTCTTCTTTAAGAAAACCGAAATAACTTGCAAACAACAACAAAGAGGTTCAGCGCAAATCAACAGCACAGTCCTCACAAATGAACAATGCAGTCTGTATGAATGGATAGTAACGATTGTACAAATAAACCGTACCTGTCGTATAGATGAATACTGCCAACAATACGGATAAAAACTAGTCACACAGACAGTGTTGTACGATGAAGAGTGGTGACGGGAAAAACAAAGGTATAAAGGGCTGCAACGTAGGCAGAAAAGAGACCACGATGAAAGAGGGTAAGGTTTTTTTCACATAAGCAAGAAACTCAGAATTGGAAGCTCGTGATACCATGTACAATTGAGAAATATTTTTCGGAATAAATTCCAAACATGAAATTATAATGTAAGCAGCAATTCTTCCAGTTTCCCATTTCAAGACAGGACAAGGGATTTCTATAAATCTTCTCGTGTTCTTCACAATAACATACTAAAATAATGAAAGAAAAGGATTTTTTATTAGAGTAACTCTGTTCTTTCACTCACTAAGTTTATCAACATAGTCACCTCTTCAGTTTTCTCTTCCGAATCAGCCCCTAAGAAACAACCATTGCACTTCAATTAATTGTTTCAGGGAATAATGATTTGAACAACTTTGTTTATAGATTAAAGGATTTCATTAGTAAAGCTATTGAGTAATAACACAAAGTGTCATATTACCTAACCATTAAAAGATTCATTTACAAATCAAACGTGCCATACATATATAAACCCTAGTCATTACGCAGAAGCAGCCAGTACATCAACTAGAGACAAATTCTATCAGCAGATCAAACTCTCAACAGCAGCACGGCAAACAGAATGATCACAACGAGGCAGTTGTATTTCCTCCAAAAGAAATGCCAGAAACAGATCACCAAGACCGTCTAAAAGAGTAAAATGGTTACATTATGATCTCAATTTTTTGTATACAAACTACATCATCAAAACTAGACGAAAATCATATTAACGACCACTTAAAAATCATTTTGAAATTATGTATCCAAGTTAGCCAAAATCAATTCACTTATTTGAGTAATTATTACAATCGTCAAAAATAAAATCTATACACTCATAATTGCAAAACAAATCACTGTTTGTTGCCAAAAAAATAAAAATTTATGATTTATTGCAGAATATATAGTATCAGTCATCAATTAGTGATCCAACTGAAAAACAAACACAAGAGAAACATAGTTTCATTCATCCATAATAGAAAATAAAAGAAATGGTACATAAAAACAATGTCAGATGTGTAGTCCAGTGCACAACTCAAATGGAACAAACTTGTCTCTACCTCTTTTCACTCTCAAAATAACTCCAGGAAGATCATGATGTACAACATCAACATCATATTTTTTCTTGTAATATTGAACGAGGGAGATGCTCTTGGATTCATGGTAGACACTGATCTCTCTTACATTGTTAGATGTTACTCCAACAACCTTATAAGGTCTTCTTTGTTTATATGTAAATCTTACTTTGACACCTAACAGAAGCTTTTCAACTTCTTCCCTATGCTTCTCAAAATCATCTTCTACTTTGAAATCTTGAATTTTATTAGAGATGTAAGTGAGTAATGGTTGGCCATCGTTTCTTCTACGAACTATTCTTTCCATGGAAGTGGTCAAGACTAGAAATGGTGGTGAGTAATGAAGAGAATGAAAATAGTGTGAAGAGAGGCTTGGTTTAAAAAGCCTTAAATCATTGAAATTTGTATGTCTCTAGAAATAGAAACTGCATGATTTGTAGCTTCCAAAGAAGAAAAAACATGAGAAGGGACACAAGGGCACGTAATAGTCATGGTGTACAAAAATTGCTCCCATTGTACATATTCATGACTTCTAGGACCATCATCCCTTTTTAGTCTTTTTTTTTTTAATATTACACCTTTTTCACATGATATCAATGTTCATATTTCTCCTTAAAAAAAAAAAACAATGTTCATATTTCTAAAAATAAAAATAAAAAGAACAGGTTGTGTTTACCAAGTTATTCATGAACATATTTGCACCTTGCATCATCTGTGTATCGTCGTTTCAAGTAAGTATGCCATCCACAAAAAGCACTAAGAAAATAAATGTTCCCATCTAACTTCTATTTCATTTTATTTTTTAAATAGTTCCCATCTACCTCTTTATTAGTACAAGTCTTGCAAACTTTATAATCACCAAACATAGGAGAGAATCCTTTATCTTGTACCATATACACGTTCTTGATCAACTCACCAATTAGAGAAGTGTTTTCACGACCATTCGCCATAATCCCTAATCATAATTAGCTTCCATGGCAAATTGGATTCGAATTAATTAATTTTAGTATCATAACCTATTCCTTCCTTTAGACAATTTGGCAACAAGACGAGTAAATCTTAGACATTCCACTCTACACCAATTTTTTCTATAAACAATGTAGAACCAATTTTTTTATAACTTTGAAATATCAACCACAGTATCTTTAAACAATCTACAATGATAGTATAAACAAACTTTTGGCCAGAAAATACGCTAATGGGAACATGAACCCATATATACATGTAATGTGAGGACCAGCACTACACAGATTTAGTTCCACAACAGAAATAGTTACTATTAGCGTCAAAAGCAATTGGGGTGTCAGAAAAAATTATCAGTTTTGGAAATGAAGAGATTGGAGTAAAATTTGCAGTTAGAAAGTAAAACATGATTCATGAAAAAAGGATTATACATGGTGGACTTCCTGTTCCCAGCTCTGGCTCTTTAGAAATCACTAGCTACATCCAGCTGGGTACTTGAAGATAATTCAGAACGGCATGTGGGAAATTGAAAACAAGCATTTAGTAAGTAGCAAAAGTGACGAAGCTGAAAGCTAAAAGCATCAGAATTGAGGAGAATGATCTAATGTAACAAATTACACAGGAAACATGAAATAAAATGACAAACTCGACGGTCAAAAGGTCAAGATATAGCAGGTTAAAAGCAGGTCGAGATAAACATGGATCACGAAGAAGTTCGCAATCCACGACGAAGATTTTGAATTCAAAATTGCAAAAGTTTATGTTTCCCAAAATCAGGCAAATCATATACATGAAAACAGGGTTCACTTCAGTTGAGAAATCATACATTACTGCTACCTGTAGATCCAAACATAGTGGTAATCAATACATACAAGTGTTTCTCTAGTTGCTCTACTAGATATTGCAGAAACTAAATCATGCATGCATTGGAACAGCACCAGATCAACATTATAAACAACAGTAACAAAAATAACAATGAAAAAAAGATAGAAGGTTCAAAGCCAGTGCCCCAGAATGAAAAAGAAAAACAAGACCAACTAATCAAACAAAATACAGCAATATGTACAAGCAAGCCCATCATCAGTTAATGATAGGCCAAAGGATTAGATCACTTATCGACTACGATACTATACTATTAATAAACTTTTGTTTTGAATCTGGATGGAAAGCTTTAGGTGAATATGATCACACAAATATATAAAAAAAACTGCAGAAAAGGAATAGTGTGTCTTGAAGGCACGGATTTTGGTTGCAGTGCCTGAACTTTTAATTGTTAATACTTAATACAAGTGTGTACAGTACTTACCAAGAAATTTACTTAAAAAATAATACAAAGGCAAGGAAAGAAAAAAGAAGAAAAAACAACACTCCAAAAATAAAACTGACCCAAAGATTGAACTTCCCCAAAAGAAAGGCCACAACATTCAGAAGGACAGATTAGAGTTTGAAGTGTAAAGTAACTCTGAATAGCATACCTTAAGTCCATCTCAAAGACTCAAACTTCTTCATTTTCCTTCTGAAATGGCATGATTCACTATTCTATTTTCTATCAATACATTATATGACATGAAAGAAGGTATTGTTTGACAAATAGTAAGTAAAGCCTGGACTGACCAAGTATACATGGCCTAGAGGTGGTGGGTCAGTGTCTTTTCAGGACAAATCTACAAAAGTAAGAGAGGTGACAATGAAGAAAGCTACTTAAATGAAAAGCCAACCGAACTAAAATTTTCAATGAATCAGTCTCTCTAGTCTACATACTGACATCACAATCACAACAACATAAGTTCTCAAATATGTCTTTCTCATTTTATCTGAATTCTAAGGTCTCTTCAACTAGGACTTTTTCATCCACGTGAATCAGACAAAGTATTCAATGTATTACTAGTAAGGGTGAACTACTTCCCAGCCCCAACTAAAAACTATATCTAAAATCAATTTTAAGAAACCAGCTGTTTGCTAACACAAAATAACAGGCCCGTTTCGTTGTTTTCCAAATTCGGTTGGATATCTATATTCAAACCAATTGTCTGATTTTCAAAATCTCATTTCCATGGATTTGGTGAATTGCAATTAGAACTTTCTGGTCTTTCAAAGAAGCTTAAACCAGGAAGCCCTTCGCCACTGCCTGCAAATATATCCACTTTGGAGGACATTGAACTTGTCATATGTATCATCCACCATTCACCAATCACTTTGCAACGAACTGATATATACTGCAAAAATGGATAATGCAGTTTGGTTTAAAATCTAATCTGCATAAATGGTTAAGAAACATGCATGTTTAGGTTTTTTAGAAATCCATCCATGCTCAGCTCTACTCACTAGAGAAACCACTGAGGTGCTCACCGATCAATTAGAATTTAGAACAAACCATAAGTGCAATGACAACAGCATGGCTGCAAAGGTCAACATGAAATCATGTCCCAACTAAACAGGGTTAATACAACTTACATTTCATCCCAATTAAACAGGGGTAATACAACTTATGTAATATATTAGAAGACATGTCAAATGTTGCACAGATTACTGCTATGTAACAAAACAATGCAAATATATTTTTCCAACAAAGCCATCTATTATTCCTCCAGAACAGCTCAATCAATAAAAAAAAACCATAGTAGAAGCTATAATGAGAAATAGAATAACATGTTTATCATGAACAAACAGAAAAGTTTCCGATCATAACATCCTTAAAATACACCAGTGTGTTAAAGAAGAAGATAAAAAGCATTGGAGATTCCCAAAACACATACTTGTAAATTTGTTTCTTCCATGTTCTGCCCCGCAATGCATACAACAGAATCAATGTCCCAGTAAGCTTGGGTCCCCTATATACTCAGCCATGTGTTCAAATTCAACATTGAGCCTCTCATGGGTATCAGCATCTTTAACAGTACCAATCCCCTTATCCGAATCCCTCTCAACAAGACTTCCAAAGGCACCCTTATGTTTACCAGACAATACAAGAACAGGCCCACCTCGTCGTGGAATAGCCGTCTCGAGCATATCTTGAGACACCCCTTGAATAATCTCCCTACTCTCATCCATAGATATATCACAAGTAGTAGGCCCAATAACATCCAAAACCTCTCCTTTCTTCAAATAAAGTCTCCCCCCTTTCAAACTTTTGCTAATCACCCTTACGCGAATATGACTCGTAAGCCACGAAACCTGTTTCCTCCCCTTTTCTTCCTTACCACCAACACTGCCATTACCATTCACTCTCCTCTCGTCAACCACATCCCTCCCCCGCTTACTATTTGACCTTTTCTCCTCATCCCTACCTCGAATCTTCAAATCCTTCAACTTCCTCAAACACCTCTCCTCCTCAACCGAACCCAACTCCGCCACATCCTCCACCTTA
>Ga0315913_1003980_pt1 | contig 17827 bp, 6 predicted proteins | sample MpolsnodulesMG_FD_207736 | JGI IMG/M metagenome (GOLD analysis project Ga0315913, IMG submission 207736) | Medicago polymorpha root nodule microbial communities from Los Angeles, California, United States - small nodules | ecosystem: Host-associated > Plants > Roots > Nodule | place: USA... | reverse complement strand
TTTAAGAGTCTTTTAATTTTGAATATTAATTAAGATTTAATGTTGTTTTATGACGTACTTAACTGATTGATTGATATGACAATGGCATTCACAGGTTGTTCTGCGAAAGAATTGTTGCCCGTTTTTTTCTTCTGTTCCGGTAATTTTGTATATTTTCTGCTGGAATTTCAACATCTAGAGACTCATTAAGTTTTTGTGTTTGGTTAGTTTATCTTTATGTTCTTGTTATATTGTTTACCAGAGGGTCAGGAAAGCGAGTAGGAAGCTAATTTGTTCGGTTGCTACTAAATCAAAGCAAGTTGAAGAATCCAAAATGGCAATGCCAACAGAAATATTCTTGAAGGATTACAAAATGCCTGATTACTACTTTGAGACAGTAAGTTTAGGGGGGGTTTTAGATTATGTTTCGTTCACACCATTGCCAATTTTTAAATTTTTACATTTGTTTTGTTCTCATGTTGCATGGAACTATTGCAGGTGGATCTGAAATTTTCCTTAGGAGAGGAGAAGACAGTAGTTAGCTCTAAAATTGCTGTGTTTCCTCGCGTCGAAGGTAGCCCTTTATGGTTCCATTATTGACTTGTAACTTTTTAGATAAGCAGAAATGTATGCGGCATTAATCGTCCTATTTTATGACACAGGTTCTACTCCTCCGCTGGTTTTAGATGGACAAGACATGACTTTAGTTTCAGTTCATATAAATGGCAAGGCCTTGAAGGTATACATATTTCTGTGCTGGGCACTACCCACTTTCTGAACATAATCACTGATGGAATTTCTTTGCCATCTTTTTTGACGTTACTCTGCTTTGTAATCTTGCTAGTATATCAAGCAAGGATGTTCACTTTCTTTTTCCTGATTTCAGTATGCTGAATATTATGAATGTAATTTTATGCTTCCTAGCTGAAACCTTAGATGTTTTTCACTTATATAGGTTTCAATCGTTGTAGTGTTGTGTATAATTATTTTAAAGATATTCTCTTATGTTTATCTTCAGGAGGAAGATTATCATTTGGATGTGCGCCATTTAACAATCCAATCCCCTCCTAGTGGTAAATATGATCTTGAAATTGTAACCGAGATTCTCCCACAGAAAAACACATCATTGGAGGTAAATAAAATTCTCCTGTTTTTATAGTTGTATTATTTTCTGCTTCAGTCACCCCAACTCAGAGTATGAAGAGAGCGGGCGGGGGGATGTGTTTACTTACTCTGAATTTGATTTTTTGTAGGGTCTTTACAAGTCATCTGGGAATTTCTGTACTCAGTGTGAGGCAGAAGGCTTCCGTAAAATTACATTTTATCAGGTTTGCATCTTAGAGGAGTTAACACAATGATCAGATTTACTTCCTTAAAATTAATTTCGACATCAAATTAATGTATCCTAATAACCTAACGTCCAACAGGATCGGCCTGATATAATGGCAAAGTATACAGTTCGTATTGAGGCAGATAAATCACTGTATCCAGTATTGTTGTCTAATGGAAACCTGGTTGGACAGGGTGACTTGGAGGTAATCTTTTATTGAATTGCATAGGCTTCCTTGGTAGTTAGTTCACTATTCATTGACATTAATTATGCTTTTCCGCAGGGCGGCAAACATTATGCTGTTTGGGAGGACCCATTCAAGAAGCCTTGTTATCTGTTTGCCTTGGTCGCTGGGCAACTGGAGAGCAGAGATGACACATTTACTACCCGCTCAGGAAGGAAGGTGTCCCTTAGGATCTGGACACCTGCAGAGGACGTACCTAAGACTGCACATGCTATGTATTCTCTGAAAGCAGCTATGAAGTGGGATGAAGATGTCAGTCATTAGCTGATTTTCACTTTTATTCAATCAGATCAGCTATTTAGATTACAAATACATGGTTTCAGTTTCTGAAGAATTTTTCTGTCTTGTCGCATGCTTTGCAAACAGGTTTTTGGACTTGAATATGACCTGGATCTCTTCAATATTGTTGCTGTCCCAGATTTTAACATGTAACTTCTGTCTACCTTTTCTTTTGTGAATTTCTACAATGTAGCCGTACATTTATTGCGCACACTTTGTACATTTTATGAGATGAGATAGCATGAAGAGATTAGGGTGCAGAAAGTAATATTGTTTTCTTGTTTTTGTAATGGTCAGGGGCGCCATGGAAAACAAAAGCTTGAATGTACATCTCCTCATCAGCTGGTCTTGATAGGCTGTTTGTCTTAACTCTGACATTTATACTTCTGTTGGCTTGTTTGTAGATTTTCAATTCCAAGCTTGTATTGGCTTCTCCCGAGGCTGCTTCGGATGCAGATTATGCTGCAATATTGGGAGTTATTGGACACGAGGTTTGTAACTATCACATATCAGCAAATGTGGGGGATTTTTAATTTTTGATACACTCAACTTGCTTGGCTTTTGTTGATTGTAACTGAAGCTTATTTATTATCTATTATGCAGTATTTCCACAATTGGACTGGCAACAGGTGGTGTTTCTTACGACCTTGCTGTCCTTTCAATATGCTCTTGTTATTATTCATTTCATTTTCTAATGCCTTTTCCTGCTTGTATTTTGGGTTTATATCAGAGTGACATGTCGTGACTGGTTCCAGCTTAGTCTGAAGGAAGGTCTCACCGTTTTTCGTGATCAGGTACTGCCTCTTTGACCTCAGTTGCTATGCTTCAATTAGGGCATTGGCAGTACTTTTCTTCCGCTGAGTATTTTAGTATAACGAGCTGCATCAATTATTGGCAGGAATTCTCATCTGACATGGGAAGCCGGACTGTAAAGCGTGTTGGTGATGTTTCAAAACTTCGAAATTACCAGTTTCCACAGGTTACTTATCTTTCTCATTTCCCATTTCTAATTATTCCTAAGTTGTACTTCATCAATATTATAATAAGGGTCTTGCTAATGAGTGCCCCTGGGGCACTGTTTAAGGACTCCAAATTAAGAAATTAATCATTAAAAAAGTCAAATTTGAATACACAATTTTTCATAACTAGAATTCTGATGCTTTCTACACTGATTTTCCAGGATGGAGGTCCCATGGCCCATCCAGTGCGACCACACTCTTACATTAAGGTTAGAATTTGGATACCTTTTCCTCAAATCCATTTGTCTCCAAAACTCCCCCCAACCCCTTGATATACATGCCCTTTAAGTCTGTACTTATATTTTATTTCCTTTTTGACAGATGGACAACTTCTACACAGGCAAGCTTCTTTGTTTTTAGAATTTCAGATTGAGACAATATCATATTTGAATTTTACTCTACTGTAGGATAATTTCTTGTCTGTTATGCTAATTTACCTATTATCTTAATTCTTGACAACCTTCCATGGTTAATTTCTGATGCGGCGCTGTCATCAATGTCAAAATACAGTTACGGTATGTTTGCGGGTTTTGTTGCAGATTTTGACCTGTTTGGTTCAGTTTCTCTCACGAAGATATAGACCTGTTCCTAATGTTATATTCTTTTTTTGTTTTGTTTTGTTTTGTAGGTCTATGAGAAGGTGTGATATTTACTTCTAAAATTTTCAATCCCTCCATGTCCATTAGTTTCTCGAGCAGTTTGTTCTTATGATCCTATGTAACAGGGGGCTGAAGTTGTTCGAATGTACAAAACCTTGTTGGGAAGTCAAGGGTTCCGAAAAGTAAGAATGCTCGTTAACCATGTTACTTGCAATGTCATGCTACCAGCAATCTGACGTTCTTAATTTAGATTTCAAATCTCACAGATTCTTTGTATTTCAGGGCATGGATCTTTATTTTAAGAGACATGATGGGCAAGCTGTAACATGTGAAGATTTTTACGCTGCCATGCGAGATGCAAATGATGCAGATTTTGCAAATTTCTTATTGTGGTTTGTATTGTGGGTTTTCTTTTCCAGCATTTTTATGCTAATTTCATACTGATCAATCAACTAATGTACAGGTACTCTCAAGCTGGGACTCCTGTTGTCAAAGTAAATACTTCCTATAATCCAGAAAGACATACGTTTTCTTTGAAAATTAGGTATACAAACTTCAACTTTTTATTTCTCTCTGATTGGGTTAAAGGTTATTAAATTTTGACTTCTATTTTTTTATTATTTATTTATCTGTTAACATGTTTGATGGCAACATTTTTGCAGTCAAGAGATACCGCCAACTCCAGGGCAGTCAGTTAAGGAACCCATGTTTATTCCTATTGCAGTAGGTTTGCTTGATTCAACTGGCAAGGACATTCCTCTTTCCTCTATTTACCATGACGGGGCCTTGCAATCTGTTTCAAGCAATGACCAATCAGTCTCTACTACAATCCTTAGAGTCACTAAGGTGGGTTGGAACTTTTCTTTCAATGTGAATTTCTAAACTCATGTTTTCAGCAAGTCTCTTAGTAAGTTTTTGAAATATGTACCATAGCAGGTGAATAATAATCTGATTGCGTATTCTTCCTCTTCATGCCTTTCTTCCTTTTCGAGGAGAGGAAATAATCTTCCACTGTTAATTTCAAAGAGAATTCAGAGAGAATTTCCTAACTAACTTTTATCACAAATTCTGGTATTTCATTGTATGAAGAATTCTGTTATAAATCAGCTTTATATATGAAGCTGATAGTTACCTGCAATAGCAGGTCAACCTATATCTGACCGACACATGTCAGTCACTAGACAGCTGTAGCTAACTGTCAAGTGCCAGATATATTCAGCTAGCCTAACTGGAACTAAGTCTAACTAAACAGCTTCTCTTATACACCCCCCTCAAACTCAATGTGGATTTGCAGTCACGTTGAGTTTGGAGCGCATGAGAAGAAACTTTGCTGTAGAGACAGGCTTGGTGAGAACATCAGCCCACTGATCTTAACCAGGAATGTGCACAACTGATAGCTGCCGAGCTATAACCTTTTCTCTGACAAAGAAAAGATCTATTTCCATATGCTTAGTTCTTGAGTGCAAGATAGGATTGTGAGCAAGCAAAACAGCAGACTTTCATTGCCTAACTCGATCTGTTCGAACTGGTTCCCTCTACTTTTTTATTATGGGATGTATATTGAGACGAGGGTTGTGCTTTCCCCGCATAGTCTCCAAATTTCAGAAATATTCTATTACCATATTATCAGCTAATCATTTTCTATTAGTATACCTGTTTTCAAAATTTGTCCTTATCACCCATATTGCTATTGGGACAAATCAGTCCATCACACCAAACACCTATATTCGCCCTCCTCAAATATACTAAATTTCTAACTCATCTCTTCCGGTATCCACAATCCATATTGTGAACTTCATAATACATTCTTTCCGATTGACAAATTGTTTCTCCTTTCTCCCACTTCCTATGTTTTCTCATTTCTAGATCGATTACTGTATGTAGTAAAATTTTGAATATCCCAATCATGATAACAGATATATTATAATGGAAAATAATCAATTTTCTCATATTGCAAATTATGACCGTCTTATCTTATGTCTATTATTTTATTTGATTTGAGGTGAAGAAAACTATAATTTGATTTGATTTGAGGTGAAGAAAACTATAATTTGATTTGATTTGAAGTGAAGAAAAATGAGTGCAAAATTTTAAAATAGAGTTACTGAAAAAATGATTGATTTTTTTATCTTCCTGAAAGAAGAAGAGTTTGTTCACTGATATCTTTTATCATTCAATTGAATGACAAATTTGTTTGTATATCCTGCAGAAAGAAGAAGAGTTTGTGTTCACTGATATCTTTGAGAGGCCTGTTCCATCTTTGTTAAGGGGATACAGTGCTCCTATTCGTCTTGAATCTGATCTCACTGATGATGATCTGTTTTTTCTATTAGCCAATGATTCTGATGAATTCAACCGGTTTGTGTTCTTCAAAGTTGCATTTTTGTTCTTTTTTTTTTTTACAATTATTGTTATTTTTTATTTGATAGCATAATGGAAATTCATATACTGTCTTGTTTAAATGACTTAGATGGGAGGCTGGACAAATTTTGGCACGAAAGTTGATGCTCAGCTTGGTGGATGATTTCCAACATAATAAACCATTGGTTCTGAATTCCAGTTTTGTTGATGGATTCAAACGTATACTATGTGACTCAAGTCTGGACAAAGTATGCTAAGGAATTTCTTTAAAGTTTTTCAGTTTTTTCTTGTGGGGTATAGTATTATATGATTGCATTGATTGAACATTTTACTTTTTGATTATTTAGGAGTTTGTGGCAAAGGCAATAACTCTGCCTGGTGAGGGAGAAATAATGGACATAATGGAAGTTGCAGACCCTGATGCTGTTCATACTGTTCGGTCTTTCATCAGGAAGCAGCTTGCAAGTGAACTGAGATCAGAGTTCCTTAAAACAGTATGCCTTTCTGTCTGATTCTGCCTGGAATTTTAAAAGAATTAACTTATTTTTTGATATAAAATATTAGTCTTCCTTGGATGAATCTCTTCATTAATGCAAATGATTGTTTACCTTTTTGCAGGTTGAAAATAATAGGAGCTCAGGAGAATACGTGTTTGATCATTCAAACATGGCCAGACGAGCTTTGAAGAATATTGCTCTTGGTATACCTTTTATTTTTGTAGTATTTGTAATAGTATGTAGAATAGATATAATAAATGCTAATTGATATAATTTGCTAATTCCAATAATTATCTATGATTGTAATCCTGAACAATAAATAGCCTGGTTTTATTTTTTTATTCAAACAATTTTTTATATAAGATACATTTTCATTCATGTTTTTAGCAGATCATCTCTAATTTTTGTTTGTTTGATTGGTAGCTTATCTTGCATCCCTTGAGGATCAAGAATTCACCAACCTTGCACTTCAAGAATACAAAACTGCTACAAATATGACCGAGCAGTTTGCAGCATTGGCCTCGGTAGTTCAGAACCCTGGCAAAACTCGTGATGATGTTCTTGCTGACTTCTATGACAAGTGGCAGAATGATTACTTGGTAAATCTCCATCTCCGACTATTTTGAAGATAAATATTGATATTTTTCTGTTAGGATTATGACATAGTTCGATATTGTTGACATATGTAACTTATGATGATGTGAGGCTGGATTACACTTAAGGTGCACTGTCACTGCTATTTTCCAGCCATTATCCATGAAGAGCTCCCTGCCCCCTTTCCTTCTTACACAATTCACATTATTGTGAAGAGAAGCTCTCCTCCCTTTTGGCCCATTATCTAGGATGAACACCGTTCCTCTTGAACCTACTATAGCTTTGCAAAGTATTTTATGTTTTGGTTGGCTGACTGCTATTGCAATCTCTTGTACTTGGCTTACCCAAAAAAATGCACAGTTCAGTTTTTTTTTTTTTTATTTATAAAAGTGCTCCTTCCTACCTATGTGTTTGTGTTGTTACATAGTGGAGTATTTTAGATTGATATTTATACTTGACCTTCCTTTCCAGGTAGTGAACAAATGGTTTGCTCTTCAAGCAGTGTCTGACATTCCTGGTAATGTTGAGAATGTGCGGAAACTGTTGAACCATCCAGCATTTGACTTGCGCAATCCCAACAAAGTGTACTCTCTCATTGGAGGTTTCTGTGGGTCACCTGTGAACTTCCATGCAAAGGATGGGTCGGGCTACGAGTTTTTGGGAGATATTGTACTGCAACTTGACAAAATAAACCCTCAGGTCTTTTCACATTACCCATCTTAAATTATGGGTTCTATTATTCACATGTTATATAAAAACTGTCATGTGCTTTTCAGCTAAAGCTTAAGTTTTTTGGGATGATTGGTTCATGACATTGTATCAGTGCATCCATCTATTACCAAACTGTTTAGACTTATTGCTCTCATTCTTTTAAATAAATTAAATCTCAAGGAAAATGCCCATTTTATGATAACTGAAATCCCGAAAGAATTTGAAGAGATTTGATTTGTTCCTTTCAATGCACACCCAAAGTGATTTCTAAGACGGAAGTAACCGAACTTTGTTTCTTCAAAACATTGGCACGTTGTCTTTTTTATATTTCTTGTGTCTTTCGTAATATTTAGCCGCACTCAAATTTCAGTAGAATGTTGGTTAGGTCTGTTTGTTATCTGAAGCCCAAACGGTTGTTGCGTGATTTTACAATTAAAAATGAATGTAGAAAACGTTTGTTAATACAATCAGACCCTAACCTTTTGGAAAAATTGGTTCTTGACAGTGTGTATTGTCAGTTACATGGTCTTTATGTAGTATTTATTAGATTAGATTTTTTCTTATGTAGGTTGCCTCAAGAATGGTGTCAGCCTTCTCAAGATGGAAGCGTTATGATGAGACCAGACAAAAACTTGCAAAGGTAATAAAGTTATTATTTTGCTACATTAGCTGCAATTTTCTTAAAATATTATTGAATGACATAATTTTAATTCTGGCTGTCGTGATTTTTTAAAATAATTGTGTTGTATTGTTGCAGGCCCAGCTGGAGAAGATCATGTCTACTAATGGCCTATCAGAGAATGTGTTTGAAATTGCTTCGAAGAGCTTAGCTGCTTAAAGTGCCAATGGCTGGTAATCAAAACTACCAAGCTGTGCCTTTCAAACTGTTCGGACTTATGTTTAGCTAAAACAATCGTTTCTGTGATCCCAATATCCCATGCATGCTTGCCGCCGCTGGTAGCTTTTCACATGCATGCATATTGGGGTGGTTTCCAATAATTGATTTTCGTACCGATCTTCCTAAGATGCACAATGCATTATTTATGCCAAAAAATAAAGAACGGAAGTTTATCTTTATTTGTTTTCTCGAGGTTTAGCATTATAACAGAAGTTAGATTGTGATAACTTGCTGTCTTTTTTTTTTTTTTGATGAAATTTCTTCTGTCTTGTTGATATCATTACCAAAATATTTAACGAGTGCCACTGGGACACTCTTTAAGCATTCATAATAAAGAAATTATTCTTTAAAAAATTAAAGGCTTCAATTTCCAATCCAATAAATGCACAAACTTTCATAAAATCTTACCAATTATGGTGCTTAAAGAGTGTCCCGGGGCACTCGTTAACATTTCTCAATATTTATATTTGATTGATCAATGATCTAGAATCTTATATTTGAACCACCTTCTGCATCACAATATATGAGCGATCATCTATTGAGTGAAATGAATATTTGGGCGGTTTTACTTTGAATACATGTTTGAAGTAATATATGTCAATTTTTTTGCCTATTAAAAAAAATCCGTAAAAAACATTTTAAAAAAAAGAATACTAGTAATATATTTTGAAATAAAAGAAATAATAATATAACTATTTAGTTCAGCTCAGATATGTTTGATGTTGAATAATGTGAAACTGATAATTTGAATCAATAGATTCTGAGTTGAATTGGTTTGTTTCGGTTTAAATCAGAGCAGAGAAAATTCAAACCAACTTAAATCGGTTTGGATTGGATTTTCAAATTGGTCATATCATTAGTTTGATTGTTACATTCTATTTGACTGGTTTCTTATTAGATAAAAGATGTCAGATCGTAGATGGTCTTACCATTTTAAGACACCTATCATTAGTTTTTTTTCCTTGATCCCCACTTTTCCATTCCTTCTCAATTTACCTTTGTTCCCCCTCTATTCTACACGACAGTGACAATTCGTGCATGGTTTGAAAGTCAATACCGACAAAATGGAGATGGAAAATTTCGATGTAGACTTCGCTTAGTGACTATTACATCTATGGGTCAACCACTTTCTAGAGTCTCTAAAAGTGGAATGGAAGCAAGGTCCAATCCCATTCTAACTTGCAATAAGATCGTCTCTTTCATGAAGAAGGGACCAATTTTGGATTCTCTCAAATGCTTGAACTATTCAATAGGAAGAGTAATTGAAATTATCCTATCTGGTATTTTGGATTAGCTTTTACACTGCAAATTTTAGAGACAAGCTGGACGTGGAAATCATGAAGCTATCAAAGCAAGCTTTTGTGAAAACGTAAAAATTCACCATGATTCTATAGAAACCACCGCTAAACCAAACAAGCACCTAGTCTACTGTTAAATCGAGAGAAGACGTGCAGCCAAGGAGTCAAATTCCACCCTTAATTTCCTGAAACCTCTATCCCATGCCAACCTTATTTCTTGAAAAATAGTCTATAGCTCTGATTGAACAAAAAGCAGCATCCTTAAAGGAACACCTTTATTCACCCCACATTTTTAAAATTCACACATGACTCTGAAAGTACACATTCAGGCTTAAAAACTATTTTTTTTATCTGGAAGTATATTCCGGCCCCATTCATCCGCCACAGTTAACCGATACCTGGCCTCAAAGCTACTAAGGATGTTGTTGTTGTGAATGCTGTGCAGAGTTAAATGTCAAAGAAGTGGTAGACTGAAATTTACAATTAGTGGAGGTTATCCATGGCAAGAATTTGAGGACAAATTGGTGTTGCAATGTGAACCATCAACGAGAACCTCTGTCCTCTGAGGGAAGCATCAAAAGTGGAAAAACATTCACACCTTACAATGTAGCTCCTGCAAGACTATATTTTTGGCAAAACACATAAATTGTTATAAGTGTGATTTGTGAAGTAAACAAAAGAAGGCACACTTGCAATCATATACCATTTGAGCCATTCATGATAGTTTTTTATTCATAAATTCCTTAATTTAGATTCTTAATGTTTGATCAAATCAATTGTCTCAGATTTCTTACTAGTTGAGCTGAGTTAGTTAAATCATGATAATATAGTGGAACACGACTTCCAATTCAAGTCTCCCTTACATGTTATCATCTATTAACATAATCAAGTTTGGCAGATTGTACTTGGAACAAGACAACCATTCACTAATTGTTCAATCCCCGTCCTGCAAAGATGTATTAGATTGCTTGCTCTACACAAGCCAGCAAATAAACGCGGTTTATCTAAATGCAAATTCGCATAACAGCCAAGCAGTTATCATTGGGTGCGTCCTTAGTTACTAGTTACTCGTATAATCAAGTGGTAAGTGACTCAGGCACCTTAAGCAAGTGGTCAACAGGATTCAATCCTTGACCATTGTGTATATAGAATATCCGGTCGGGATGGAAGAACCCATCTTGTTTGCCCAATAGGTTCTCTGACGGAAATCAGTCACTACATCGTACTTAAAACATGGCTATACAAAAAAATTGGCCGTATAATCTAAGTTTTTTTTGTGAACTAGCAATACCTCAGAATTAACAAAAGCAATGCTGGGTGCTTCTTGCTGAGAGTTAAATGAAATAAATATGCAAACGATAAAAGAGTGGAAAAAAATTGTACTTTGATAAGGAATTCCAAAGTAAAATAACAACAAAAAGATTTGCATCTAAAACCTACAAAACTAGGACAGTAGTTTAGACTGATGCTCTCAACAGGCGGTGCTGTAAAGTCCAAAGTATCTTTCTACTCTGTCCACCACTTATTCTTAATGAATGTAAGAATAGAAAGGTCAAAAAAATAGGTATATATCTAAAAGAATTGTCAAGAAAAAAGAATAACATATTGTCCTCATCACTGAGCAGCTGGTGGCTCAGAACTAGCCACTTGCTCACCCTCAACTGTTGGAGGATCTTGTTGTTCACCATTAGCAGCAGCAGCAGCAGCAGCAGCTTTTGTAGGTGTAGTAGGCTTATTTTCTGCAGAACCTGGAGAGGCAGTGGCAGTTGGTGTTGAGCTTTTCTCTGCCTTGTCATTTTTCCCATCCTTTGCATCTTTAGTGTCTTTGCCATCATTGTTTTCTTTTGCATCTCTGTCTTCTTTTGGTGGGGGAGGAGGCATCATATGAGTCGGGGGGTTCTGTTTAAGCTTCAAAATCATTTGGCGCATTCTAGAAAGATCGGTAGGTTTCCCAGGCTTTGGACCTTGAATAACATGAACCGAAGGTTTATTGTCGGCTTCTTTTTTCCCTCTCCTCTTCTCAATATTAGGAACCTCGCGAGGAATGATCTCTGCTATTGCTTTCCAGTAATGTTTGTCAGCTTCTTTGTGAAATTTCTCTTGGTTGGCCAAGTATATCTAGACAGACACATGTATAAATAATCATTCTCTTCATTTTTCTTACACATTATAAAGAAGTATGGCAATGTGAGGAAATCGGAACAGGCGAAGAAGACATATAATTGCTTAATAGTTTACTATTATACCTTTTCTTTTTCTCTGTTGGTCTGTTTGTTTGTCTCACAATTGAGTTTTCTTTTCTCATAGAAAGCTTCCTTAAAATCTTCAGCTTCCTTTATGATCTGATTTCTCATTTCCTTTTCTCTTTTCTCCTTTTCCTCAAGGTGAATGGCATTTTTCCTGCATAGGTTGAAGCCATAAAAATTGTACTATCATATAGGCAAGCAAAAGCATGACAGTATTACTTTCTTCATCACAACACAAATTGAGTTCAATTTAATCCTCCAAAAGACACCACAAATCTTTATACAAATAACAAATCAGTCTCTGACTCATTATAACAAAAGGACTACTTTGTCATCAATATAAAAATGACAGGGACTAGTTTGAGTATTGTTTTTGTCAAGTACTAAATTAGACCACGGGAAAATTATAATGGACTAAAATGAATTTTCAGATTGTGTAAAATTGTATTATTTAGATGTTTGTGTAATATTTCAAAAAAGAATACTATAAACTGATTAACTCATTGAGTGCATACAATTGATGCATGATAAAAATTGTAAAATAAAATAATACAACCTTCCATTTCTCATAACACAGAAATCACATTGCATTGCATTATATGGAACTATATATGTAGATTAATTTCAGCAAAAGAGAAAAGAGAAATGTAACCTTCGCCATTCGCGTCTAGCAAAGCCTTCCTCTTGCATTTGAGTGGGATCAGGAAGAACAGGACCATCAGAAGAGAAGATTCCATCATCAGTTTCATTGGTTTGAAACGGAGTAACGAAATCAGGGTTAGGGTTAGGGCTTGAAACTCCGAATCCATATCCAGGAGGAGAATGTTGGTCATTGTTGTTGTTATTGGTATCAACGGTGAGGTGATTGTCGTCGGGGATATTTGGAGGTTGGAATGTGGATCCATAATCATACTGCTGTTGAGAATCATATCCTTCATAGTTACTGGCGTTGTCTTCTTCAAAAGGTCCTCCTACTCCTCCTCCTCCAGTGGTTGGAGATTGATGATGTGACTGCTCCTCCTCAAACGAGTCCAGAGGCTCCATAGTTGAATTACCTTAGCTTTGGATCACAATTCTTTCTGTTCCTTTGTTTTGCCTTTCACAAATCACAACAACCATAACTAACTTCAATTGCAACGTGTCATATGCTACATATCTTTCGATTTTTTTGTTGACAAGCAATATAGCTCAAATTACATGATTAAAAATGTAAAAAATTAAGTATAAATAAATTAAACAATCACAATTAATTAATCAGACAATTTCGTAATATTACCACACAAAATAGACACATTTTTTTTTTGTGGTGGCCGGAGTTTGAACCTCAAACTTTGCATATATTATGCATTGTCCATACCAACTGAGCTAAGCTCACGAGGACACAAAATAGACACATTAATTACACTAACAACTTTCTTTTAAAAATGTGAAAAAAGCAAAAGGGACTTACATACACAGACGAAGAGAGTATTATATCTCTCTTAACTAACCGTTTTTTCTCCATTTAAATGATTTATGTTAATTATTCATTCATCATTCTTTTTCATCTAAAATACACTAATGACACCAAAAATCAATGAAACCTAAATGAAATCCCAAAACAATCTAACTCGAGATCCTACTGTTTAATTTTTTTTGGTCATGATCTCCTACTATTAAGGCTATATCAACTTTCTTTCCAATTGTAATCTTGATCTTATATTTTTCTAGTATAAACATTTTTTTCATTAAAAGACAACACATAAAGTAGTAAAAACAAAATTATATTCCTTGATTATATATTTTTAATATTCTTTTATATATAAAAGTGAAAAATGTCTCCCTGTGTCAAAAAGAGAAAGCGAGAAATGCCATTCCAAATCAGTATAGACACTTGATTAATTATTATTTTCGGTTTTTTAAGATAAGACTCTTTTAGCAATGAGTAGTGATATTTGAATAACCATTTTTGATAACTACCATGACAACTTCATTTTCTTCTCTTTCTATTGGTCAAAAACAAGGGAGAGAGAAAAAGGAAGAGAGAATAAAAACATAATATAAATATGAAAGAGAGAGTTGTCAAGAAGTTGTCATAAAATGGTTGTACAAATATCATTTCTCTTTAGCAATATCTGTTTTTAATGTAAAACATCTATATCATTTCAGTCATAATAATATAATATTGTGAATACAAAGAAGAACATCGATAAAAATGTGGAAATTAGCTATAAACGTGGCATCTATAAAATATGAGTGACCTTAATATGTGGCAGCCTTGGTTTTAAATCCACAAGGTCCAATGTCACAGAAATACGACAGACACTAAGAGTGTGTTTGGATGAGGTAATTGGAAAATTTTAAAGGATTTAGAATTCTAAGCAATTTAAATGATTCAATTAAATTACTTTCATTTCCCAATACTTTTGTTTGGATGGAGTAATAAAAAAATTCATTGACATTATTTTTGGGTAACTTTTATAAACTTTAAAAATTTTGGGCCAAATTTTAAAATTGAAATTAAGGTCAATTTGTAAATTTCAAAAAATTTGATGGGTCAAATTATAATTTTTGAAAAATTTGAGGGGTGAATTTGCAATTTTTTGGAAAATTCTTCAATTAGGATTTAAATTATTATCCATCATTTTAAAAATTCTTCAAATTATTATCCAAACAATGGAATTCGCATCAAAGTATTTAAATTCCCTCGAAACATTACATTCTCTCATCCAAATACACTTGGGGTATGTTTCAAAGGAAAGAAAGTGATGAGGAGAGAAAGGTGAAGGAAAGAAAGACTTTACATTGTCAATTGTTGTCTTTTTTTTATTTATTTTTTCAATTCATCGCTAACTTATTGTTTTAACCGCTAACTTCTTTAATTTATTTATTCTTTACTCTTTTTTTTATTTACTATAGACAATTTGTTTATGTATACTAACATATTATTTTTGTTTAAGGGTTTTTATGTCAATTACTAAATTTAGGTCTTTCTTTCCTCCAACTTTCTATTCCACTTTCTCTTGTACCAAACAACCAAAACAATCATCTTACTTTCTACTCCTTTTCTTTCCCTAAACAATCTTTCCTTTCACTTTCTTTGTGCATCCAAACAAAGCCTAATTCTTCGAGTTTGAGATGGGTTTTACTTGAATGCACCATGGTTGCCGATTTTCATCACGATGCTAATATTACATCATCAAAATGTTGTATGAGAAATATCGAAGGAAACTTTGTGCTAGCCTAACAGAGATGCAATTGAACCCAGACTCTATGGATACACGTAAAAAATACCCATAATAGGTAGGTTAAAACCATACTTTCATGGTTTCGGATTTGAGTTCGGGTAATTCCCCACAAACTTAAATGGATATGGGCGCGGATAATGGTACTATATTGCTCAGTCTCGCAACCCGCATATACATATTTATACAATATGATAAATAATTTATTTATTATTGGTGTATAATCACTTAATTTATTTAGTTATTTAAGCTTAAACCTAAACCTAAAAATTTCTTAATACAATAACGACTCCTTCCTACTGTGTATAATTTTTTGGGATATTTTGAATGTTTTTTATTTGGCTAAATACTACGACTTATACTATTTTACGAGTTGATTAGAAAAAAATTGGACCATAGTTTTATTTCAATTGTGATGTTTTTATAGTCTTAGGTAATGAGTGGGGGTATGGGCACTTAGATGCCTACAAGGATTGGGAAGGACACTAAAGTTGTTGCCCACGAAAGTACGAACTCGTGTATAGGTATTTTTTACAAACGCGGGTATGGGGAAGGACACTGAAGTATCCTATCCATAGGATACTCATTGCCATCCCTATGCACAAACAAGTTGGAAGTATGTGAATTATGAATATGTCAAAGAAATACTATAAATTTGCAGCAAAGATTATAATATTATAAGAATGTCTAATTTTTTTTTAATATTTTAGAGATTAAAAATTAATATTTAGTTCATGTTTTGTTAAAAACAATTTAATTTTTTTGACGGATTTTTATAATATTTTACACAATTCCATTAAAAAATACAAAAGCTACATATGAGTTAACTTAAAAATAAGGATCAAAAGTGGTGATTGAAAAATTTATAGGGACTAAATGTCGAAGAAAAAATTTAGAGGTACTAAAACAAAAAGTTTATATATTTATATAGATTAAAAACATATTCAACCCTACTTTTTACTATGTATTTTGTTACAAGAGTGAGTAACAATTTATCACAAAGGAAACTAAATTGCATAGGTATGGATATTGAGAAAACTCAGGTCTCATATTGAATAAAAATAAAGTCTTATGTTGAGCTTTATAAAGAGTAACACCCTGGTCTTACGAGTCGAAATTATTATAAGTGTAATTTAGGCATAATATATAAATATTTAATAGTATAACATCGAATTATACAAATGAAGAAATAAATAAACCTCCTTCTTAAAATAAATAAATAAACCTCCTCTCAAAAAAAAAAAAAAAACCTATAACTGTTTTTGTAGAAATTCAGTGTGGAAGCTTACTTGCTTCACAAATATTATTGTTATTATTATAAAAATTATTATTATAAAGGTAAAGATTGAAAGATTAGCATGCTTTGGTTGGTGACTAGGTGGGATCTTGTATTTAACCGATTTAAGGCTATTTGGCTTCTATAAAGTATAGGTAGACTGTTGTCAAGTATAGGTGGACAATTAATTTTTTATCTTTTAAAGAAGGTGGACAATTATTTATTCATTACTTATATTTGTTTTTGCGTGTTTAACTAGACAAAAAAAATATATTACTTCAAAGAAATATAAATATATTGGCTCTAGCCTTCTACAAATGTACCGTCAAATTGTATTTGTTTTATGAAAATTGGTAATAAATGTTCTTAAAATATTTGTTAAAAATTAATTATAGTAAAATTATCTTCTTTTTTTTTAAGGATATAGTAAAATTATCTTAAAACTTATGTTTTAAAAAATTAAAATTATTTTTTCGTTGCATTTTTTCCTTAACAAATACTTGAGAAGATTATTTAACATCATCCTTGTTTTATGGGAAATGTTAACGAGTGTCCTAGAGACACTTGTTAAACACTTTTATAAAAAAATTGTCCATTGAATGTATTAGAAATTGTAATAGTTAACTTTTTAAAAGAATAATTATTAAATTTAGAATATTTAAAAGTGCTCTTAGGACACTTGACTTTAGTTTTATTTCTATGTTTTTCAAACTCTTGCATATGCATTATGACACTTTGAAAAGCCACACTTTTCCACTTAAAAAATCATGACATTAAGTGAAGCACACAATTGTATGAAAAAGCATCTTTTTTGTTGGACTTAAATAAAATTTATGCACGTTAGGGCTGTTTTCATTATTGTGGAGTTGTTAGATGCTTTGGTTTTTTTTTTCACGCATGTTAGTTCAACAAACAACAGCTACATTTCAAAAAAAAACATAGCTACATTTCAACCGCATAGATACTCCAACTAAATACACTAGTACAAATAAGATATTGTTACTTTTTAAGAAGCCAAATTAAGGTTTTTTTTTTTTGAGAACCATAGGGTTTTGTTTATGTAAACTTAAAGGTAAACATTTAAATTATGAATCGCATATACTTCTTTATATTATGTTTTATTTTTTTACAAATTCTTTATAAAGTAGAAACTCTTTAAATTAATACTCGCTAAATTAATAAACTCTCTAAAATAATAAATTTGTCCGGTCCCGACTTGGGCCAATGTAAAAAATTGAAAAACTCGATAAAATAATAAGATAATAATTTTTC
>Ga0315913_1003979_pt1 | contig 17827 bp, 13 predicted proteins | sample MpolsnodulesMG_FD_207736 | JGI IMG/M metagenome (GOLD analysis project Ga0315913, IMG submission 207736) | Medicago polymorpha root nodule microbial communities from Los Angeles, California, United States - small nodules | ecosystem: Host-associated > Plants > Roots > Nodule | place: USA... | reverse complement strand
TGGGTTGTTGGGCCAGAATTGGGCCTTGAATTGAATATTCGTAAGACTGAGATCTTTTGGCCTTCATGTGATGGTAATAAGCATCGTGGGGGGTTGTTCCCTGCGGAGATTGGGAAGTCGACGTTGGGGGTGAAATTGCTCGGAGGGGCTATTAGCCGAGATAAAGGTTTTATTGAGGGGTTGGCCATGAAGAGAGCTTCCAGGGCTGCTGAGTTAATGCATCTTCTTCCTCAGTTACGGGATCCTCATAGTAAGCTTCTTCTACTTCGATCGTGCATGGGTATCGCCAAACTTTACTTTGGCTTAAGGACGTGCCAGCCGATTCACATGAAGGAGGCGGCTATGTTGTTTGATAAAGAGTTGCGTGAAGCGGTTGAGGACATTGTGGTTGGTGGAGGTCCTTCCTTTGGGGACCTTCAATGGAGGATGGCTTCTTTACCTATTAGGTTTGGAGGGTTGGGTTTATACTCAACATTAGAGGCTTCTTCGTACGCTTTTGTGGCTTCTAGGGCACAGTCTTGGGTGCTACAAGATCATATTTTGAGAGACAGTGGGTTATGTGGCATGGATTTGGATTTTGATAATGCTTTGGATGGTCTTCGTGGTGCGATTCCAGATTTTGATGTTAGAAGTTTTACTAGCAAAGACACTGTCCCTCCTAAAGCACAACATGTTTTGGCGAGTGCTCTTTTTAGTAAAAGTGTTCAGGATATGGAAGTGAAGTTTGACGTGACCACGAGACAAAAGACAAGTTTTGGATGTTTGCAAGCAACACATGCTCAGGATTTTCTTCTAGCTATCCCGATTGATGGGTTAGGTCAGCATATGTCACTAGTGGAGTATCGTACTACCCTTAGATATCGTCTTATGATTCCACTGTTTCCTATTGATGAGGTGTGCCCTGTTTGTCGTAAGGCGTGTCTGGGTACTTTTAGGGAGCATGCCGCCCATTGTAAGGAGCTTCCCGGCTTTGAGTACAAACATGACTTTGTTAGGGATGTACTTTTTGATATTTTCAAACGGGCGGGAATATCAGTGAAGAAAGAGGCGCCTGTGAACTTCCTGACTGACCCACTAGATAGAAGATTAGCAGTCAGGCCTGCGGACGTTATGGTGTACGGATGGGTAGGTGGAAAACATGCTTGTGTATACTTGACTGGAGTTTCACCACTTGTGGGATTAGGTGTCGGACCTTTTATCGTAGGACATACAACCCTAAAAGCTGCGTCAAGCAAAGTGGCCAAACATGAGAAAGTGTGTTCTGACAATCAACATGCTTTTATACCATTTGCTTTTGACACTTTCGGGTTCCTAGCACCATAAGCTATTGACCTTCTACATAGAGTTCAAAAGGTCATGCATAACAATGTCATGTCTCCTAGGTCCATGAATGTTGTGTTCACGAGGATTCGTTTTGCCACCCAAAAAGGTCTAGCGGCGCGCCTTGTTGTCCGCTTGCCTTCTATTCAAGTATAAATAATGGTTTATATATATTAATTTTAAATGTTTTTTTCTCTTATTTGATCAGATAGAAAGGGAGAGGAACAACATGATATTATTTTTGAAAAGATGATAATATTCTTAATCTAAAAAAATTTAACTTCTTTTGACGAATAAATGAATAGAACTTATGTAATGTTATAAATCAATTTCATATTAAAATAAATTTAATTTTTCAATTTGATAAACTAAAAAATAAAATTTTATTGACAAAAAACTAAAGAATAAATAAAATTTGAGTTTTAAATTACTTATGATATAAAGTAGGAACAGTTCTATTTCAAGTTTAGCACCCGTTTTTTAGAACTTCCATTCTTCCGTTTTTTCCTAATGTAGCTAGAAAACATTTTCAAACAAAACATTTTTGAAAAGCTTAGATAAATATATTTCCTCCACTGACCACTCTATCATGTTATCTATGTTTTCAGTAATTTTTGTTTACGGATTTCCCATTTTAATTGTGATAGATATAAGATAAAAATTACTTAGATTGAATACAGTTCAGAAAAACATTAAAACTGATTTTTTTTCTTTCGGTTTTTTAATTTTATTAAAAAATACCCACTATATTTCTAAAATACATTTTTTTTAAGAATACGTGTGAGCTTGTAAGAATGCCGACAGTCGCTATCAAAGTAACTATGTGGCCATGAAGACAGACACATTGTCCGATGCCAATATCGTCGTCAGTTGACATATCCTTAGTTTCTTTAGTATTTTGAAATAATCATCCGTACATAGTTGTTTGGTTTAAAATTGAAGTACGTATAGTAGTTTGTATTAGTTTGTTTTGCTTTTTCTTTTTGAGTCATGTTAGGGTGTGAAATAATGTTGTTTTTGACTCAATTGATGTTTTAAAATCCGCCGAAATCGGTTTTCGATTTGGAGAAATCGGTCTATGATTTTGAGACTTTTGTCTCATAAAAAATTAGGCTCCAAAGTGTAAAGATCGGGCCCCAATTTTACGTTGAAGGAGAAAAATAAAACATATTTTTCAATGTGAGATTTGTTCTTAATTCTGGAGGTTTTATTTCTTTATAAATACAGATCTTGTATCAGATGAAAAAAGGAATAGAGAGTAGAATGACAGGGTTTAGAAGTCAACAACAAAACTAGCGTTTGTAGAGAATTCTCTTTGCAACAAGCACCAGGGTTGAATTTGAATCACCATTGATTCACCTTGGAGAAACACTGTTAAAATTAAGTCTCTTGGTCACAAGAAGAGATTCAGGAGTTTGGATAGAATTAGGTTTGAAGACTGAATCTTGTAACCTTTTGAATCTTTTGTAAAGTTACTCAAAAATCATAGTGGAACGAAGAACTGCTCTCCCCCCAGAGTAGGTAAGTATTTGACCGAACTAAGTAAACAAATTTGCTTGGGTTCTTTTCTTCTCTCTCGTTGTTTTCTAATTTTGCTTGTGTTTATTGCTGTCATTCACATTTATATTGGTTGCTTGGTTAATTTGCTCCACACATCAAGTTTTTTATTGATGTGTTTTTTAACGAATTCAAAACTAATAAGTTGACACAATTTCTATTGTATACTAATTTATACTCCATCCGTCCTATTTTAAATTACCTACTTTAAAAACGTGCATCATCCATATAACATGATTTGACCATATTTTTCTCTTAATATACAAAGACAAATGATAGCATATTAGATGTTGTTGTATTCATCTCGATAAATATTTTAAAAATATCAATTTTTTATAATTTTTTATAATAGATTAATAAAAATATTTAATATCAAAATTGTGCATTGATATATGCGACATAGTCAACTGTGTCAAATAATATGGGACGAAGGAAATATCTTTTTCTTTTATATAACAAAAGGACCTAAGCCCAACAAAGAAAGAAATTATTGTCCAACAATACGTGGAGTACAAACATCAGTAGTTAAAAATAACATACTAAGTTGAGCAGGACAATATTCATATAACATCAATGTGAAACCTCTGTCACAAGTTATATTTGCAAGTGTGTCAGCACAAACATTGACTTCTATGTACGAAGGACAAATCTAGACCTCCCAATTCATATCCAACAAACGTCTAATTAATATGTTGCAATAAACTCCAACCTGTTGTCATTCCTATTTTCGAGGAAGAGAGAGTAGTGGCCACTAGCCAAGAATCAACATGAACTTAATGTCCTTCAGAATTGAATTACATTACTGGCATAGGAAGGTAATGCTTTTCACAGTTGCATTACATGGAAGCTTTTTAGAAGCTCTTCATGATTGCAATCACATGGAAGTTTTGTGAGAGTTGAAGGAAATGCTTTAGTTGCTACTGGACGAACATATTGAGGATGTACTTCAATTTCACCATCCTATATGAATAACTTACAACTATTATCAGCCTAAAACAAAATGAATCATATATAGATTTTAAGCAAATTAAAATGTACGAAAATAAACATCAAACAAACATAGATTAACAAGGAACTAAGGGTTGAGCATTTCCAATATCTTATTTTAAGGTTGTCATTTAAATTGGAGATGAACATCCTCATTGTTTTGTTGCAACCACATCTAGAAAAATCAATTGGAGAAGAGTTAGCAATGGATGATGAAGACATTCTTAGGCGTGTGATTACAAGGACGAGGAAGATGAAGAAGATGGAAGATAAAGAAGAAGCAAGAGGTGAGGAAGAAAATGGAAGAGAAATAAGTTTTTAATTTGAATTTTTCTTGATTATCACTTTTTTTTAATTAATTTAGTCCCTCTAGGAATTTTTGTTTCTGAATTTGGTCCCTTAAAGCTGGTGACGGATCACATGAAAAGATACATCAGCCAATATCGTCACGTTACCCTCCTTTAGCCACATGTGCTTTTTTGTAACAGATGGTGACGACAAGGACCAAAGTCAAAAAGCTTAAAACTTACAAAGTTTGTTTCACAACAAAAAAAAGATACAAGAACGAAAGTAAAAAACACGCAAACTTACAGGGACAAATTGACTATTTAAGCCTTTAAAATATATGCTTTCAATCCATTCGAAAGGAACATGAAAAGAAAAAAAATGGTTTGGCCCTTTGCTGCGGCCTTAATCACACACAAACGTGTTGGACATTGATATGATTTCCAGCGGCCAAAACTCATCGCAAATATTTGCAATGACATTTTTTTTTTGAGTGAAAAGAATATTGCAAATTAACTATTTTGGGGACTTTCAATATGCATTTGGCATAATAAATATTAATCATTCCGTTTCATATTAAGTGACACATTTGACATTGTCACACATACCAATGCAAATTTTCATCTTTAATATCTTTAATTATTTATTAGAAAAAATTATGAAAAATTTAATATTTTAAAAATATTCATTGAGACGCATCCAACATCTTATATGATATTATTTATCTTTGTATATTAGGAGAACAATATGGTCAAAGTATGTCAGATTAATAGTACACATTATCAAATAAGTAATAACGGAGGAAGTACATGGTTAATAATATATAGAACTAATCTCCTCTAAAAAAACATTTAGAACTAATCTTTAATGTAAAAAAAATAGAATTAATCCTTAAGGCACAAGTTAATGTGTCAAATGTAGAGAAAAATCATGAAAAGAGAGACCGAGAAAGAAATGGCTGAGAGTTTGGTCAATGAGGAAAAGTAAGAGAAAGTGGTCGAGAATAAGGTGAATGAAAAGAGAGAGAAAAATGTTGGAAATTTTTGTCCTACTATTACACTAGTACCTTCATCTAAATTGTTTTGTGTGGTTAAGTGTTGGAATTCTTCTGATATTTTTCAATATACTAACATTTCTTCTATAAGTCATGAAGGCAATCAAGTGAATGAAGAAGAACTTCCTCAAAGTGTAGGAAACAATTATGGGATTTGGAAATATGCTTATGTCCAAGAATCAAAAGGAGAACAATTTTCACATAACTCACTTCCATTTACAGCTGGTTTGGATTTGAGGACAAATTCTCTTGAAGAGGGGGAGAATGATGAGATCAAGAGTTCATTAAGCATGTGGAAGGAAACCTATAAAAAAATTCACATGACAAGAAGCGTTAAAAGTCCAATTTTCTCCATTTTAATAAGCTATTTTTGTTTTTATTTTTGGGTGAATTTTTAGATGGTCTTTTGTATTCTCCCAGCCTCTCCAAATGCTTCAAAGTAGTGCTAAGTTATTATAGTCCCTAGTGGAAATTTTAATCATGTTAGTGCCTATTTTCTAGGTAATAAACATGCACTTATAATGTATTTGATTAATGCATGGTAGTAGGAATTTATCTCTAGTATTCTAAGCCTAGGCTATAAATAAGAAGCTCATGTAATTCTCAAATCACAATTTGAAGATTAATATATTTGAGTTTTCTCTATTGTGAGAACTTTTCCATTGTTCTTGGGTCAAGAACTTTTATAGTGTTGGTTCTACCGGCAGGTCGCGGTTAGGGTCTCACTTTTATTTAATTACATTGGTTCTACCGGCAGGTTGCAGTTAGGGTCAAGTTCCTTAATTGATAACATGGTTAATAATATTTGGAACTAATCTCCTCTAAAAAAACATTTAGACCTAATCTTTAATGTAAAAAAAAAAAAGAATTAATCCTTAAGGCACAAGTTAATGTGTCAAATGTAGAAACTTTTTGTCGAAACTTGTGTATTGAATTTAATTTTTTAACTTTTAATTAATTGAATGCACACATTTTAAGGGAATATTTCTATTTTTAGGTTACTTAACATGTGTCCTTAAGGTACAAGATAACATGACCCGTCTGTAATTCAATCTGGTTTAAACCCAATGGCCTCTATTAGATTCTATTGATCTGATGTATAAAATAATATCTTTTTTAATGCTTACTCATTCTGTTCCCTATAATTAATGTTTATTTTTCAATCATGGTCTTATTATTTTATCTTTGTTCAATTCTTTTTATTTTAGTTTTCATGAAAGATATTTTTGTAAAATAAATTTTAATTACTTTTTTCTATGCAATATTGATTATTATAGGGTTAAATAAGTAAACAGTTCCCCTAAATATATCAATATTTAATTTTAGTCCTCCTAAAATATTTTTTAGGTTTTTGGTCATTCTAAAAATTTTCATCTATGAAATTAGTCTCAGCTCTACATTGAGTATTACACTAGAGCATGGACTAATTTCATAGATGGAAACTTTTAGAGGGACTAAAAACCTAAAGAAAATTTTAGGGGGACTATTTTCTTATTTAACCCTTAATTATATTTCTTACTTTTTTCTATGCAATATTAATTATATTTCTTATACTCTATCAAGTTTTATACATAAGAGAAAGTTAAGTCAATAAAAGTTGATATATTTAGACTGAATTTTTAACTAGATACATCAACTTTTATTGACTTTAGTTTTTTTTATAAATAAAACTAGAGGGAGTAATTTAGAATAGATAGAATATATAAAGTGGAAGCAAGTGGGCTCCATAGCCCATGAATGTATTGACTAACTGACTAAGGATAGGGGTTGTCGGAAAATGAAAGAAAGTGCGAATTGGAACTTTTAATTGAGTTATTTGATTCCCTAAATTTTTTTTTTGAGTTATTGGATAGTTTGAAAAACTTCAAAAGAATAATGACTTTGGGAAATGTATGGCAAATTGCTGAACCATTTTCACTTGATAATGACTAGGCAGCTAATTTCCCTGTTACTCTTTGTTTGCTGTCTTTTTTTTATAGGATTAACTCTTCGGTAAATTTAACCAATAACTGTTTTGTTTAATAAAGAATCGAATTTTGATCCATTAGTGGAGTTCATTAACCACTTAATTTAATCTCTTCATTTTTTCCCTTTTCTTTTGGCATTTTATGCAATTAGCTTATCCAATCCAACTACTAACTTCATTTTGTTTTTTGAATAATAAGAATTTTATCAAATAAATTTTGATAAAATTAAGAGGACTTTAATACAAATATATGTTAATTAAATAGTTTCTTAATCTGTGTATAAACTTTGTAAACGGCCAAGACATATTGAAACTAATGTCTCTGTTTTCAACCACACAACAGATATATATGTATGTGCTCGATCGATGTTTGGTAATTCTTTCGTAGCAAATAATGATGATGGAAATTATGGCTTTCTATTTTAGGATATTAATTGTTGAAACCCATATTAAAGCAGAAAGTTGTCAATGAGCATATATTTATAGTGCTTCTATTATGCCGTGTTGCTGTTGGAAACTATCATGCAAGAAACAAATGAGATATGTCAACTTGAATAGAAGGATTCACTGTTACCGTGTGTAAAACAGTATCCCAAAAAAAGCAAACAAAAATGAAATGCCTTTTTGCCGGAAAGTAACTTCACTTTTAATTTGGTCAAAAAAATATTTCACTTTGAAATTTTAATTATTGAGATAAAGATTGATTATTGAGTTCATGAACAAATATTATATTGTGGTCGACATCACATTGCTTAACTGAGGTTGAGAGACTACTCTTTGTTAGGATAGTGTGAGATGGAAGATCACTTGAATGAAATATAAAACATAATTATAGCATTTGGGATTAAAATATTATTAATCAAAATTCCAGAAAAAATACAATGAATTTTAAGGAATACACTGAATGGTTATATAATATTTGCTTCGTGGAGTTAACTTTTGACGTGCTGTATTATAATCAACCTCTCTACAACATATCAGCTTCGGTTTGAACGCAAGGTAATATATGCCACATGAAAACACTCTCTTTTCAATATCGTTTTTAACAATTACTTATTTATTGGATGAAATCGATATGAATCGAGTCTCTTTATACAAGATCTATTTCTAAAATATACGACATACAATGATTTCACACTTAAAGAGTAAGTGTTAAAAAAAAGTGTCCTTAACGTTTTTCAAATTATTTTTCAAATGAGACAAATATAATAAAACATGCTTGCTTACAATATTCACAAATAAAATTAATTTGAACACATATATATATATATAAGTAAAAAACGGTAAAAGAAGAATGGAATAAATAATATATATTTTTAAAATAATTAAATGATGATATATAATTGATTTGTGCCGATGATATATATTTTTATGTTTGTATGCACAAATCAATTATATATATGGAGTTGTAACAGATTGAAACACTCTTGCAGTACTTTTATTAATAAATTCAGTTTTTATTAAAAAAAAACAGTTATTTGGAGTTGTGCCCAAACAAAAATTTTCCGCATGAGATATTACATGATTTATGTGTATATTTGAATTAGCCTTGAGATTAATAGAATTGTGATGCACTGATCCACCACAATTTTGGCAAAAATTATCATTTGAAGTTCTCTCTTTCAATCAAAATATACTCCTACATTGATTATAGTTTTTTTTTTTGGTTACAAAAGCTAAAACAAGACAACAAAAACAGAAAAAAAGAAACAGCAGAAGCCTAAGCTCTAGGAAACAGGGTTCCTATGGCATCATTCCTGATTAATACAAGAAGGTCATGAGGAGGAGATGCATGGATAAAACAATCTTCATTTGACGAGGTTCCCAATTTGGCCATGAAGTCCGCACATTGGTTTCCTTCCCGGAGACAATGATGAACAGAGAAATTGTGTGCAGCTAGGAGATCCTTTATATCCTGAATTAATACGGCGTAGACGTGGTACTTGGATGCTTGACTTGGAATAATATTTATGGAGAGAAGAGAGTCCGAGTAGCAAGCCAATTCCTCGATTCCCATGGCTGCTGCCAAGAGACAGCCGCAGTGAATAGCAGTAAGTTCTGCTAGCAGGATGTCTGTAGAGTCCATAATGAAACCAAAGAATCCAGAAAGGTAAAGTGATGAATTGTGTTATGTTGTTGTTAATTTGTGGTTGAATTCATGATGATTAATCTTGGTTGTTGTTGTTAAGATCATTTCATGGCTTGGGTATTAATTATGATTGAGTTGTTGTGAGTTGTTGTTGTTGAGTTGAGTTTTTGAGAAGAAGTGAATTTTGGTTGTTATTGAAAACTTGTGTTTTGAGAAAATAACTTTTAAACAATTTCATAACTTATTCAAATGTCGTGAAACAAGTATATTCGATGTGTTAGAGTCACGGGTCATGCCTTGGATCATTTTTTATGAATGGGGGACTTAACCATTCGATTTTTGAGTGAAAATGGCGAAGACCTGAGGCCGAAACACGCGTTTACGGAGCGTTGTGCCTGTGGTAGGGCGCTAGGCACCCACTTACAGAGAGCTAGCGCTAGACGCTGCACCTCTGGCGCCAGGCGCCCAGGACAGGACAACGGGAACATTGTTCCATGTCCGGGTGCGTGGGGGCAGTCGTGTGGGGGTCCTATGCGATCTTTTTGAAGTGTTCTTTTGCTATTTTCACTTACTTTCCAACTGGAACAAACTTGGCTTTATCGAAACTTTGATTTTCTAAATGGCTTGAAACTTGTATTTGTGTCGTTTCAGTTTTTGGGAAACTATCGGAAAATGGAATTTTATGAACAAAAAGGATTGCAAGCTTGGTCTACAGTTCATATGGACTTAGACAAGGCATGTAAAGTTGGTATAAAGTCTTAATCATATCAAACTTGATTTTCGGGTGGGATTGTGGAATATATGAACTTTGGGTTTGTCCATACGAACTTAGGCTAATTTTTGAACTAATGCTAATAGTTTGTAAGTGGCCTACGTTCATGCTTGTATGATTGATTGAGATTGATTTGTATGTTTTCAAACTTGGATAAGTTATTTTGTTTTGAAAAATGTCAATGTTGGCCGTTTTTGCAACTTGATACGGACTTTGTCGAAAATGGTCTTTAAAGTCGATTACTTTGCAAATCTTTTGCGAATACCTTTGGATGATTACATAAAGATGTATGAATGATTGCTAGGTGTTGAAAATGATATTTATCTTAATATGATGTATTTTCTTCTTTACTTGAATCGTGAGAAGTTGTATGTTAGTGTTGAACTATGTGAAGAAGTTGATGTTAGTGAATGCATATATGTTGATTGATTGAGATGTTGTTGGTGAATACATATATGTTAATTGAATTGTGAATGTTGCTGGTGATTGTATATATGTTAAGTGATGGTGAATTGTTGGTGTATACATATATGCTAAATAATTGGTGATGATGCGGTGAATTGTTTGTGTGAACATATGCATTGTGTCGAGTCATATGTTCATGCATGCATGACTGATGGTGACAGATGTTTATATCCAAAATGTAAGGCGGGTGTGAAATCTTACATACAATGTTTTTGTTGCATCGAAGGTGACAACGTTGAGGTGATTTGGTACCGCATGCATCTAGAAGAGTCTAGAACATTGCATGCATTTGAATGGTTGATGAGTCGTGTAATAATTGAATATGTGACTTGGTGCATTGGTGAAATTTGGTGAATGTTGCGATTATGTGGATTGGTGTATATGTACATTAGTGGATTTTGTTGATGATTGTGAATATTTGGACTAGGCTCTAATTGTGTGTCTTACTTGCTTGTGCTTATACACTTGGTGAATATATTTGATGATAATTATTTTGGTAATAGTAATGAGGTGAGATTTGTATATGTGTGTATATATATCCTGCACTGTTTATGTTGATTATGATTGATGTGAAGCTAACCCCCAGTGGTTTTGACCACCTACCTGTTTGTATGAATGGGTAGACGGAGTGCAGGAGTAGGTTTGCTTGGTGAGTATTTGGATAGCGGGAGCTATCTCCGTTATCGGTCTTTGGTGTCTTAGATTAGGTTCTGATTAGGTGTCGGTCTTTATGATATTCTGGATTTATTTATGTTATGGAGTTTTTGCCCATTTGTCGGGATTTGGAGATTTTATATGATGATGTATATTGATCTTATGACATGTATATTTTGGAGATGTATGACTTATATCTGCTGCGACTGTTGATGAATTTTATATCTGCATGTTGTTCGAATTTTGATGTGAAGACGTAGCATCTATTTCTTGAATATTTATATTATTCGCGTGTATTATCGCTTTAATAGAAATAGGGCGTTACAGAGAGAAGCCAAGAGTACCCGTTTTTAGTAGTGTAAATGCCATTCTTGTTCTGATTCCAAATGAAAGCATCTTCAATAGTTGGATTGAATCTGATGTGGGAGTTGTTGATGGAGTCGGCTATGTGTTGAGGAAGATTGGTGTAGAGAACATCAGTGTGTTGTTCACCTGAGGTGAAGACATCTTTAACAGTGAGATGAAGATCGTGGATGTCGATGATAGGAACCATGGAACCAAGGAAACCATAAGAGCTCCAATTGCTGAACCAAAAAGAGGAGTTGCCCGCGCCTACACGCCACATATATCCGGTTTTGAGAACGTTTTTGGCTCGAACTATAGAAGACCACGAGGGGGAGCTGCTGTTCACGATGGCATCAAGGGTATTAGGACCGGCGGAATACTTCTTAGAAAGGAGATTCACCCATAACTTATTTGTGGACCGGATCATGTCCCATACAAGTTTCCCAAGCAGACATGTATTGGCATCTCTAGCTCTGCGAAGACCCAAACCACCAAGATGTTTCGGACTAGTAACTTTTTTCTAATTGACTAAATGTACCCCTTTGTTATTAGAACCCTTCTAGATGAAATTACGGGTTGTTTGATCAATACTATCACAAATATTCTACGGAAGCCAATTAATCTGCATGTAGTATGTAGGAATGGATAATAAAACAGAAGTTGCAAGTGTCAATCTACCTGTTCTATTTAGGAGTCTATTTTTCCAAGATGCAAGACGAGTTTGCATTTTTTCAACAATGAAATTAAAATCACTTCTTTTAGGACGACCCTGAAGCATGGGGAAACCTAGGTACTTGCCAAGATAATTTGTGCTTTGAATACCAGAAATAGCAGTGAGGTTATTGATCTTACCATTCAGAGTGCCAGAAGAATAGTAAGCTCTATACTTGGAAATATTAATTTTCAACCCTGATGCTCGACTGAACCTATCAAATAAGTTGGTGATGAAGTGAAGTTGGGAGCTTTTAGCCTTAGTGAAAAGAAGCACATCATCAGCAAAGAGAAGGTGGGATATCTGAGGTCCGTCATTAGTGATGTGGATCGGTTCCCAACTCCCTTGGAGAACAACATTATTGATAGCAACTGAAAGCTTTTCCATACACATGATGAAGAGATAAGGGGAAAGCGGGTCACCTTGTCAGAGGCCATGGGTGGGCTTAAAAGGAGGCAACTTGTTTCCGTTCCATAGGATAGAGTAGGTGGCTGAGGAGACACAATGCATGATAAGCTTGATGGTGATGTCCGGGAAACCAAAATCATGAAGACAAGAGCTGAGGAACTCCCAATTAACATTATCAAATGCTTTCTCCAAGTCAAGCTTGAAAGCTGCATAACCCTTTTTCCTTTTGGATCTTTTCATGAAATGGATAATTTCCTGCAAAACAATTGAGTTATCAGATGTACCCCTACCAGGCAGAAAACTGCTTTGATAAGGGCCAATAATATTATTAAGAAGGGGTCTTAGGCGATGCACTAAAACCTTTGTGATGATTTTGTAGACTATGTTGCAAAGACTGATGGGTCTGAAATCTTTGTAAGTGTTGGGAGGATCAATTTTTGGAATGAGTGCAATGAGAGTGTTTGAGATCTCAGGATCAAAATGACCTGTTAGGAAGGCATAATTGACCAAATGGAAGATGTCATCACCAACTATGTGCCAATATTGCTTGAAGAAGATGCAATGGAAACCATCAGGTCCAGGGGCTTTGTAAGGTTTCATAGAGTTGAGGGCAGTAAAAACATCATTTTTGGTAATAGGAGAGGTGAGGGAATTTTTTCCAGTGTCATCAAGAACAGGGTGGCTTCCTTCATTGAAGGTTCGGTTATGGGGTGGCTGGTTGCCGCAAAAAAAAATTTTGAAATATTTTTGGGCTTCTTCTTGGAGAATAGTGCTGTCAGAAGTAGTGATGTCGTTTGGGAGCTGCAACCTGTGAATTCGGTTTCTCTTTCTTCTAATGATTGTTTGTGCATGAAAGAATGAAGTATTTTTATCACCAAACTTTACCCATTGTTCTCTGGACTTTTGGTACCACAACATTTCTTCTTGGAAGCGGATATGATTGTATTCCTGTTGCAACTCTTTTTCAAGAAGGGTATGTTGAAGTGAATCAACTCTCTCTAGATAGAGTTGCACGCCCTTGATTCTTTTTTCCACTTGTTTTTTCCTTTGAAAAATGTTTCCAAAGACTTCTTGGTTGAAAGTGATTGAGTTTTCCATTACTTTGAAAAGAGATACGGTTGTGTTTTGATTGTATGTAGTCCAAGAATTTTTAACCACATCAACATAATAACTGTGGTCTATCCAGGCTGCTTCAAAACGGAACGGTCTAGGGCCTCTGGCTAAAGGGAGATCACCAAAACGGAGAAGGAGCGGATTGTGGTCCAATGCAATCTATAGAGGACCTCAACAAAAGCCTCAGGGAAGGAAAGGCGCCTGTCAACATTAGCCTGACCTCTGTCAAGTTTTTTAGAGAATACGGATGCCATTGTTGTTTCTATGCCAAGTAAAGCGACCACCTGTTGTTGTAAGGTCAAAGAGGTTGCAATTATTCATGAAGTTTGAGAATATGTCAGCTCTGTTGTGGTGGAAGATGCCACCTCTTTGCTCATTAGAAAGAAGAGTTTCACTAAAGTCACCTATGATCATCCACGGTACGTCAATGATTTGGTTGATGTTCATGAGGTAATTCCAGAGGTTAGGGCGCATGGAGTGGTTCGGGCTAACATAGATGCAAGTGCAAGTGCAAGTAGTGATAGCAGTACCTCGGCTAATGGAGAAAGTTATAGAGTGTTGGTTAAAATCAAGAACAGTTGAGGTAATGTTGGTTATTGAATGTTTGAGGAGTCAAATGCCTCCAGAGTGTCCATTTGCTTCAATGATGTGAACTGGAGTGTAGCCAATATTTGTCCAGAAAGAGGATAGTCTTGCAAAAGGTATGTGGGTTTCATAACTAGCCATGAAAGTCGGGTTGTGCTTTCTAGTCATGTCTTTTAAATGTCTTTTGGCATTGTTATTGTATGCCCCTCTGATATTCCAAGAGAGGATTGAGGTATCTATCAGAGCATCCATAACAAGACTGGAAAACAAAAAGGACCAGAGAGGTAAGAGTTTACGTGACCATGTCTTCATCACAAACACCATGATCATCATGATTATCCACATTAGCAGTGTAATTTTCAATCAGCTCCTCATTGTTACCGTGACTGTGAGTGGTGGTTAAATTTATGGGGGAATCATGGAGGGTTAAGGAGTTGTTGCGCACAGGGGTGAGAATGGTGTTGTTTCCTGCTTTAGGTTCACTAGAGTCTGGTTGGTCGTGTTTGTGTGGGGACGAGGTAAAGGTTACTTGGCTGCTATTGGTTCTTGGGTTATTCTTTGCCACATAGATTGGGGCTACATGCTTTTTTGAACTGTCATTTATTGGCTTAGTGTTGGAATTAATAAATGGGGGAACAAAGGAATATTCCATGATGGGGTCAAAGTTGGTTTCTTCATGCCTGCGTCTTTTAGGGTCATTAGTAGGCTTATTTGCACGTGTTATATCATTAGGTTTGGGACGAGGAGGAAATGTTTGGCTAGGTGGGGCAGGTCTAGTTTTTTGGTTCATAGGTGTCGGTGCAGTAAACCTGTTTGTTTTGTTGGTAACAATTTTTGAAGAATTTAAGGTGGGGTTATTGGTTGATTTCTTTTTTCTAGTGACAAGCAGCCAATCTCCATGAGGCTCTTTATTCCCTTCATCAATGCTAATTATATTGCCTTTAATTGCTGATCAATCATTAGGAATACTATTAACTGCCTTACCGTTTTGGAACTCTGACATTAATTGTGACTGATCAGTGGTGGGGTTGGACAGACGCGGTGTCTGGCTGCCGATAGTTTGTTGTCGCGGTGGCTTAGGAGGAGCAGTTCTGGCAGCTGTGGTGCAATTTTGACCCAAATGCCCGTAGCAGCCACAATTGGTGCATATTAGATGGAGGCCCTCGTACTGGATTTTATACCAATGACCGTTCACCCAATTTTCCCTACAACTGGCAGTGTGAGATCAATTTCGACACAAACTCTTGCGAATTTTCCTCTTTCAACCTTCAGAGTATTAGTGTCCACTTTTATTGGCCGGCCAATTGCTGAAGCCATGGCTAGAAGAAAGCTCTCATCATAATAAACTAAATTTAAACCTGGAAAGCGAACCGACACGACCGTCTGTTCCACTTTAGCATCTGGAGAGGCGAATTCAGGAGACCAATATGTGACTGCTAGACAGTGGTCGTAAATTAACCAAGGCCCTCCAGTAATAACTTTCTCATTGTCTGCTGCTTGATCAAATTTCACCATATAGAAACCGTTGTCGTTATCCATGATTTCGAAACCTCCTTGGAGTTTCCATATTTTTTGTAGTCAATCTCTCATGGTGTTGTAGCCGAGGTTTTTTCCCAACAACTTGACCACGAGGGCGTCTTTCCATGGTGTGCAGAGTTCCTGAAATATCTTTGGTTCCAGGTAAACCTTGGGGAGGAGTCGGTTTCCGTCTTCAAGTTCAATTCGAACCAGGTTTTTTTCAATCATGTTTTCTTTTTCGCGGATTGAGATTTCTTGAGAGGAACCCAAGAGTTTATCACGGAAGGAAATCTTTGGGGTTGAAGGCTTATGGGGTCGGGTGGCTTTTTGGTGTGGTGCATGGTTGGATCATCTTGAGCGGAGAAGACAAACTCAGAGCTCATTGCACTCTTTTGTAAATCAAAATAGTTTTTTGTCATCTACATTGATTATATTTAATATCCTGTTTCTTTTCCGTCTAGTTATATATATGTGTGTGTGTGTGTTATGCTATCTAATGATTGAAGTTGAGCTACATTTTTGAGACAATTGATTCATATTTTGCTGCTAGAAATGATTGATAATTGATTAATACTTTTATTTTTGACAAAACACTTGATTAATATTTAATACTAATGTATTATCCACATGGTACACTATACATTTATGATAATTGTAACTTTTATAAAATTATAAGCAACTTCCATTTATTTATAATTTTTTAAGTTGTGTAGAAAATACAATAAAGTACCGTAAAAAAATAAGAGAATTTCTATAATCTACAGCAACAATTACTAATAGTGGAAAGTGGGACGAGGTGTTAAAGGGAACGTACGTACCTTTAAATATTCAATTTACGGAAATGAATGAAAAGTTGTCGCGAGCGGACACTGAAAGTGATGTATGTATGTATTGATAGCGATTATGTATATTCCCTCCAAGGAATTAACAAAAAAGAAAAGTAATCTAAACCCTTGTTTATGTGATACTACTATTTTTTTGCTTTGTTTGAGGAAACCCTTGTTAATGTGATATTGATTCGTATCTATTCAAAGATTTCAACCTCAACGGGCCAGCAAAAGTTCATGCTTACAATTATTATGATTTTGACGGTATGCAAGTATTTACTCATACATATAAAATTACTACTTTGTTTGAGAGTTTAGAGGGGAAGAGGAAGAAAAGGTTTTGGGAGAGAGAAATATAGAAGAAAATTGAGAAATCGTTTACATTTTTTAAAAGAGTACTTTTTAGAGTAATAAATTAATACTTATGATTAATATATTTTTTATTTTAAGAATATTATAACAGCATATATTAAATTTAAAGAATTCACATAAAACCTCTCAAACCCTCCAAAACCCTCCTCCAATACAATTTTTTAATTCCCCAAATGAGGAGGATTTTATAATTTGAAGGAAAATAAGCCCCAAAAACCCCTCCTTCCACTGTCCTCTATTTTTTCCACCGACTCCTTCCTTTTTTTTCAAGTCTATCCATCCCTTACCGTCCAAACTCACAAACAAAGTCTAAGTATCATCGTGAACTTAGCTCATTTGATAGAGATATTGCATATTATATGCAAGGGTTGGGGTTCGAACCCCGAACACCTAACTTCTCAATATTTAAAATGTGTAAGATCTATCCACCAGACTACTTCATAATTTTTTTTAATACTCTAAGTAAATTGAATTAATAACTAGCCGATATCGATTAGTCGTCAGAGAGATTTAGATTGTATGCAGCTGCTACATGCCGTTATGGAAGATTTAGAATCAATGATTGAGATCTAATATTGAATGTGGTTAATGCTTTTTTACAACGGATCTCGGTCCCAAACAAAAATGCATGTGTGGATAGATAAAGTTTAATTAATTAAACTAGGGTTATGCTATCAAGTGTTCTAAAGACACTTATTAAGGAAACTAAAAGTAGTACATTAAATTCAACAATGTTTTGATTTTAAAAAGTTAATTTCATCATTTTTCACCATTTTTCAGTATGATATTTCTAATTTT
>Ga0315913_1003978_pt1 | contig 17828 bp, 15 predicted proteins | sample MpolsnodulesMG_FD_207736 | JGI IMG/M metagenome (GOLD analysis project Ga0315913, IMG submission 207736) | Medicago polymorpha root nodule microbial communities from Los Angeles, California, United States - small nodules | ecosystem: Host-associated > Plants > Roots > Nodule | place: USA... | reverse complement strand
GTTCTTACTTTCACTTTCAGATCTCACTATCTCCACCAGCCCCGTCGCCGATCTAACCTCAGCCGTCGCCGTCATCAAAACTCACTACACCAGAATTAAACGCAAAGGGTGAGAGACACAACGAGGAGGTGGTGATGGACAAAACACATGGAGATGGTGATGGGCAAACGACGATGATGAAGAAGAAGGAGTTGTCATTCGGTTGTGGTGACAAAACGATGGTTGTGAGTGAGGCCAGAGAGAGGAGGAAGAGGAGCGACAGTGAGGCCAAATAGAGGAGGAAGAAGAGCGATTTGGTGAACAGAGAAGGGGAAGAGATTGTGTGGTTGTGAGTGAAATTATCAAACTACCCCTGCCACATCAGCAGTTGTATAGAGGGTGTACACAAAGAGTGGTCTACCTATCTTTTTCCATGTACTTTAGACCATGATATATATTGTTCCTTTCAGACCTGAGGTTGATGGTCTATGAACAAGCAGAGGTTGTGAAGATGAAGAGGTGGTGTAACTGCACGTGCCCTGACGTTCAAGTCAATGAGAGAGTGAGAGTAAGAGGCAAGTTATGGGTAAGATGTGATGTATCTGGCCCAACACTATGCATTAGTATTTAATAGAGAATAAATAGGGTTTTTGGTCATTAGGCCTTTATTTGGACAACGGTGTCTTGGGGACTTCCTGGGTTGGATGGTTCAAATTGATGATCCTGGTCACAATCCATTTTATGGTGTGTATAAGATATGGTCCTCCAAATGCAAGCTTCAATAGCGTGGGAACGGAACATTGACAACTTCATTTGGATCGACACAGAAACTCTCCTTTTGCCTCGATTAAGGGTGTGACTGATTTGATACACTTAAAGTCCCACATTGTTTGAGAATCGAGACCAACAGTAATTTATATAGAATGCCACTCACAATCCTCGATCCAATGAGGCGTCTTTTATAAGAGACAAAATCGTAAATAACTTACATCTAAAGCGGACAATACCTCAATCAAAACAGGATATATCGTACTTAAAGGTGAAACATGATATATTTGTATTCTCTAACATAGACGAAAGCAATATTTTGTAATACTACTATGTTAGTTGGTTGCACCTAAAATTTGTATTTACGATGTCATATAAAGTCGCAGATTTTTTACATGAAAATGGCTCCTGTTGTCAGTTATGTTTCCTGGGTATATTTGTATTTGCACGCAGACAATACATCGGCATAGTGGGGCAGAACAATAATATTACACTTTGGGCCTAGAGCAGTGCTTCCTAGTCCTACCAAATTATTAATGGCCCAAACCACTAATGCATTTGTTTGTGGTGGTCCTGCACTGCAGCGCTATTATGCCACCAAAACAGTATTCTTGCATCGATAATAATAACGCGTATGAAGCTTGCCTGAAACTCTAATTTTACTTACCTTTTAATCGAACCGTAAATTATCTAAGTCTTCTTTTCACATAAACCGGAGGGTTGATACCACTCTAATTTTACTTACCTTTTAATCGAACCGTAAATTATCTAAGTCTTCTTTTCACATAAACCGGAGGGTTGATACCAGTAATAATAATAAGGCTTAACTACACTTTTGGTCCTCGCATTTTGACCAGCTCACGAAAATGGTTATGTCTCTTTTAAATCGAATAAAACTGTCCTAAACTATATGTTTTTTTGCAGTTTTAGTCTTACCTCATATCTTCAACTCCAGAAACGCAGAGAAATGACAATTTTAGGCAGTTTTAGACCTACCCCTACGCTCAACCATGAAATAAATAAGGAATAAAGCATGTGGTATAAGAAATCTACTCTATTCATCACACTAACCAAAAAAACCCTAATTTGAAACATATCTTAGAAATTAAGATTTTTTGCTTAGTGTGTTGAATAAAGTGGATTCCTTATACCCACATGTTTTATTCCTTGTTTATTTCATGGTTGAGCATAAAACTGTTATTTCTCTGCGTTTCTGGAGTTGAAAATAGGAGGTAGGACTAAAACTGCAAAAAACATATAGTTTAGGGACGGTTTTGTTCGATTTAAAAGAGGCAGGACCATTTTCGTGAGCTGTCAAAATGCGTGGACCAAAAATGTAATTAAGCCTAATAATAATGAGTGACACAATTTTATTTATGGTGTCATTTCACTTTTAGCTTAACAATTATATATGGTGATGATGATGCCATTCTTCTTGGTATGAGGATCTAATTCAGGGTATTGAAAAGTGGAGAATGAAAATTACACAATTCCAAGATTTAAGATATTAAAATTGAAATTTAAACTTTTACTCTTTGTTCTTTTTACTAAATGCTAATTGTGGGTGCTTATATTTTAATGGGTTTTCAGTTGAGTGTTATTGTCCTTGGATAATTTTGGTGGATGGTCCGAATGAATAGCTTTGATGTTATAAATTTACAATAAGGCCCTGTTTAAATTTTAAAATATTTTCTTCTTCTATTTTTTAAAGTTGATGTTAATTTTTCTTGTTAAGTAAGATATAATAGAATCTTGAAAATGTTTTCACCAGTGGGACTAAAATGTTTCAAAAGAGTACTAAACTGAATTGTGCATTATAGTAGCTAAACATGGAGCTGAAATGCTGAAGAAACAAAAGCAACCAAAGAAAACTGAACAAACAACACAACTAAGTGATTTGAGGACCCAAAACTGGAATTATAAGACTTGCTCCACTTCCCTTTCTGTCTTACCAAGCTCTACAAGTAAAGTAAATATAGCTTGACACATTTCGCGAGCATCGGGTTCGCTTGAATTCTTCTTTTTTGAATTTGAAGAGTAAACCATCCAGGCATGATCTAGCTTCATGTTAGGCCTTACAACAACTGATCCTGGAACTTCAGCATCGCGGCATGTCACTACCCCATCACTCTTTTCACCATACCTCAGCTGCAGGTGGAGAGCAAATGCAGCCATTGCAGCAGATACAGGAACCAATACAGGAACTTGGCGTCCTGATTTGACAAATTTATCAGACACCTTTGATCCAAATTTTGGTAGAATGAACCGGGGAATTTCTGCATGAGCTATCTGTGTCATTGTTGCAAGAACACTAGGGGCAATGCTTGCTTCAGAACGGAAGGAGATTAGAGGAATATCCAAGGGGAGCTTGTGCTTCATGATAAATTCCTTCCGCTTCTCATATGTGAGATCCTCCAATGCCCTAATATCACCCTGAAGCATACAACTGACATACAATTAACAGACAGGGAGAGAAAGGATGTGTTTTCCTTATGGAATTTGAAATTAACAAAATTAGTTCTAGTTTTTGTAAATTAACAACAAAAGAGACCAAAATCAGATGCAGTTAGGACTTCGGATTCCTGGCATAAAATTGTGAGGAAATAGAAGTAAAATGTAACATGTGATTCCTAGCAACCCGATTTCAAAAACATAACAGTCCGTTTGAAAGAAAACACCTTAATCAATCAGCAATTGGCTCATAGTCATACCATATTCTTTTCCCATACGGGGAGAAGAAATAGCCAAGTAACTTCCTGCCCAAGTATCAAATTTCATTGTGTGTGTACTATACTGTAGTACATGGCCAAGCTAGCGAACGCCTTTGCCCTTCAGGCTTGCTGTTCAAAGGGTTGTGTACTCAGTCCTCCTTAATAGAGTCGGTCTGCTAACCAATCAAGTCCTCCTTTATAAAGAAAATGGTTTACCCTATTTCAGGTATCTCTCATTCACTATCCTTATCATATTATGCTGAGATTGACTTTAGCATTGGAGTGCCTTTAGCAGGTACTTTCCCGCTTGGACAGGCATCGTCACCGAAGAGGTCGTTCACCAGCGCCAGAGATTCACCATCCTCAATCCTCCTCTGTGGTTGATTTATGTTTTCAATCGAGAACAATGCTTATGATCATCTTAAGTTCTAAGAGTTTTTTTTTTTTCTGATATCATTTTTAGATACAAATAAAATGAGCAATTAGTACACTCTAGTCCAACCACAAACTTCAAGGCATGTGAAATGGTTACCTTAATTATTTTGCATATTATAAGTTCCAAGATTCTCCGGGTTTCTTTGTCGCCAATCTGGCCTTCACGGAGAATATCAGAAGTTATGGGGGTGCCACCATATGGACTCTGTACCAGTGCCAAACCAGCAACTTTGCCCTGCAAGTCAGACCAATATAGAGACAAAGCAGCTGCAGCATCAATACCACCTTTACTATGTCCAAGTAGCATAACAGGCTTGCCAGAACCCCAGTAAATCTCCTCAATATACTGCTTGAGTTCCATGGCATTGTGTTCCACTGATGCCTTAAAAGAGAAACAAATATGTATTGGAAACTCAGACGCTAGAAGGATGCAATTTTGTGGTGAATAGTGTAACGAGAAATAGATTTGAAAATCTGAGTGTAAGGAAAAATGTTCAAACTCCAAAAGGAAGAAATGTAATAAACTAAATGCATTTCAGCAAATATATGTTAATGGTTAAAAGTTAAAACTGGTCGACAAACTTTTTAATCTTAAACCTCCGGTTCTCAAGGGAAAGGATCCTCGGTAATCCCGAATTGTGCCAAGAGGCAAGTAAAGTTTGATCAACAATCGTTTCAGCCAAGGTTCAAACCCGAGTACTTCCTACACTGATTGACTAATTTGAATAAACTAATAATTTGATTACCTCACTATGAACTTTTGCAATATGGCAAGCTAGACCCATCTTTGAAAAGAACCTCTTAGTGGCAACAAAATACAAGGGTCCATGATTGCTAAATAGACCTGCAACATTTGTAAGTTAAGTTCTAATCTTAACAAAAAATAAATATATGTTAATCTCAACGGTGAAGGTAGATGATATGGATTTTGTCATACCTGGAATCAGCAAATAAACAAATGAACTAGGCAGTGAATCCTTTCCATTTCTGTAAAATGAAACCCAAGAACAGTCTATGTAAACAGAGTTTCCCAAGAAAAGATGAACAAGAATTTTAATATTTGATGGTATAAAAATAAAGCAGGCAAAATACCAAAAACATAGATAAGGGGAACATAAAAAGAAAGAAATGTCATAATATAAAATTGTGAATAAGTTATATTTGATGTTCAACAGTACCAAATGTGGCAAATGAATGATTTTGCAAGAAAATCATGGTCTTCAAAAGGTAAATGAGAACGGAAAAATAAATCTTTAGTCCAGATTATATCAGATTAAACCTTATAATAAAATAGGGGACCTTATGTCTGATAGCAATTCCAAGAATCTTGAAGTTCCATCATGTACTGGAGGCATTCCAGGAGCATGCTGCAACCACCCAATATCGTCACTAGAACCGCGCAATGTTTTCAACACACGAGATGTAACTCTGAGAAATTCCATAATTTTATAGCAGTATTCAGTAATCTGTAGACCATAATGAATGGACAAAGGAAAATAAAGTGAACTCGGAAATAAGTAATCTATTTTTTTTTAAATAATATTTTCCATCAGATTGCCTTCCACAAACCTAGTCGTTTTATTTACCTATGAACTTGAAGTTGAGCACATCTAATGCATGAGAAAGAATATCTGCAAGAGGCCATTCCCAAACTCCAAGCATATTGTAGACCAAGAAATGGGAGTGTCAAACTGCACAAATATGAGGATAATGCAATAGCAATTATAAAAACGCAAAATGCTGATTTTCAAAATATTAACAGAAAATGAACTTCTTATAATCTGACATTTAGTCTAATATAATAGCTGAGCACGGACACCAAACACGACACCAACAGTAGTAATAATTTGAGAAAGTCAAATATTTGAATGTAATCACACATGTCGATGTCGGAGACCAGCCACATCTTCAATCTAAAGTATCGATGCTACATAAGTGAAAATTCAATGACAGAGCAATTCATGCAATGTCATTTGGTAGTAGTATGGTTAAGCATGAAGAACAAAAGCTCATTACCCTTTAAATAAAAATGAAGGAACAGCAGCAATAGATCTGGTATCTACTAGCAGTTCACTATTATTGTTAATGGCTCTTCTTCCATAGATTTCATGGTTTTCACTTCCTACTTGAGGAGATTGCAAAGATGTGTTTCTTGTATGATAACCTTTTGAATTGTGTGCTGATGGATTGACCAGTGGAGTGTCCCCAAAATTTTCTGTATACCTAACTGCATCTCTGAGCACCAAATCCTCTGTGCAGCATTGACATTATGGAAAACATTACTTCAAGTAATAGAACATAACTAATAGCTATCTATATCTTGGTAGAGATCATGAAATCAAGAAGATACCTATGAACTTTAAGAATCGGTCACTAATATAACTTGTGAGTCTCACAATATTTGTGAGTATGTCATCCATTAATGATCAAAATCCAATTATCATATCCTGAAATTAGGGACTACATAAGATTTAGAAACAATGTTATTATCATAAAATGAACTAAAGTAAATTGTGAGTGAAAAATGAAATGATTAATCTACTGAGTTACCTTCCTTAATTATACTTGTGATAAATGGAAAGAATCTTTATCTGAAGTTAACATGGTTGATAAAAGAACATCAACTAGATATGATTTTGAACTTTCTGAAGCTAGATAAATGTGGTAGGCACCACTACCTAGCAACCCAGCAAATACAGACTGAGTCACTAACTAATAAATTTTGTACAAAATGGGTATATAGATTATTAGTACAGCAGAAGAATTATAGAATGGATCGGATTTGATAACTATACCTACTTGTTTTTTTATTTTTTTGAGGGATATACCTACTGGCTTGTTGTATCAATCTCTCCAACTCAGTTGGACCACTCCTACTTTTCTTTTTTTAGTATATGTGTATGTGCATGTGTATATAATAAAATATAAACTTTATACTAGATATACATATTTTTCTACATTTTTGGATCACAATGAAAATGGAATGGAGCAAACCATAGGTATTTTACTTTTATTTATACTATATACTTTTGGTACAGTTGTTTCATTAAATTCAGAAGGTTTGAACTGACAGACATAGTTCATACTTCATAGTTGTATCGAAAATCCATATTGGATAACGGATAGGACAGACAGAGATCATCGCTGCACTGCTTCACTTTCATGGTGGATGGGACACGTGGAGAGTTGGGAGCAGAATTTTGGGATTTCGTGGACATGCACAATTTGACCTTCATATTTTCTTGATAATTTGTCAAAAACGTAAAGCTTGAGGATTAGTATACTTCATTTTTTATATTTCACTCTTTTAAGAAAAAACTTATGCAATTCACTTTAAAAATAATCTAACAAATATAAAGAAATATTATCAACTACTGGTTAATAAATGAAAGGTGAATATTAAAAATAATTAAGAGTATGTTAAAATAACAAACAATCATTGTTTTTTTTTCCTTCCCATTTCGCACTTTATTATTAGAGGAGGCAAACTATTTTGTGCTCAACAAGTGCCATGTTTCTTTGACCGCTAGTGTCTGCTACATGAGGTGGAAAACAAGATAAAGATGAGGGGAAAAAAATGTGAGAAATTTTGCTTACTCGTTATTGCACAAACTGTTCTTACTTCCTAGTACTATTCATGATAGTTAAGGTAACTACTCTAACCATTCTCCCAACTGATGTAAAAATGTAAGTAGATGTTAAAATTTAGAAGAAGTAACATGCACTCATTGGAAATGGCTCTTATACATTAACCATAAAAATAACTCATTCAAACTAGTGATCGATGTAATATTTGGTTGCTAATGTTGCTTAACTTGACTAATATTTGTGTCATTTAATGGATACTTTCTTCGGTAATAAAATGTAGATATTAAAAAAAATGTTTGATTTTAGGTAATGTAGGGGTGGAAAGTTGAAACTCACATGAAAATTGAAGGAAAAAAAATATATTTACAATTATTTATCTTCAAATTGGACTGTTGAAAACTGCAAGAAGCCTGTAACTGTTAAGTACATTGACATGATCTGGAACATTTTATTTTTGATACATTCAGTACTAGTAACAAACTAGGATACTGAATACAAATTCCTAGTTCTTGCCATGTTCTTTCTCAAGTTCTCATTGCCTCTACAGCTTAAGAAGCATTGTCTCACATAATTAAGTTTTCATTTCTTCTGCTAAGTTCTTAAGCCAGACGTGCTTCTGCTTTCTAGTTCAGAGGGCTCAAATTCATTTTTTTTTTCTCACATTTATTTGAAACACTCTATTATACCAAATTGAGTGAAGGGTCATGTGAAAGAGGTCGTACTTCAAAGGTTTAGTATGCCAAAGAAAATGTTTCTGAACTCTTCTGACACCAAGTTGTAGCTTGAGATACTTCTCTTCAGGCACTGAAAGAAGTATTTGTTTCAAGTTTGGAATATCTTTCTCTGCAAGGATTAATGAGAATGCATCCCAATTTAAAACCTCGAAAAATGGCGGCACAAAATTGTCAGATATGATCACAGGTACGCACTCGTAAAACAAGGCTTCAACTACCCGTGGGCTATTGACTTCATACCCTTTGGGGCATATGCAGTATTTGCTATTCTTCATGTGTTCGATGTAATTCATTTTGTGTGCAACGCCATGAGGCATTGGGCCAAATATCTTCATATCAGGGTCTTTGTCCTTCCAATGCTTTAGTAATATCGGACGCAAATAACCGTGCATGTTTCCAGCATAGAAGGCCAGAATGGACCTTTGTTGTGGAGGTTTTCCGCCTAGATCTCTCTGAGGATTTCGTACCGACCGGACCATGGTTTCAGGGAGAGAAACATCTCTTCCTATTTTAAAGCCTTGAGTTACATCAGAATTGCAGAGGGCTTTTATGCAGTATTCCATATGATGCCTTGTTTCATATGGAGCCTACAACATGAGACGTAAAAGTTTTAGGCTTTTAGCTATGTGCACAAAAGCAAAGAGCAATGCTACTACATACATTGCTGATATCTATAATGACATACAAACTACAGTAGAAAACAAAAGATGAAGCAAATCAGCAGAATACATGGTTCAAAAGTAAATAGAGACAAGAAAATAATGTAAATTGAGAACACAGGATATTTGATTATGGAGTTCGGATAATTGTGCCTACATCTCTGACTGCAGAGCGGCGTCAGTACCTTTCTATTATTCAAGTTTAGGGTTTATAAAGTACAACTTGTGTTTAAATACTAAGATCCAGTTTACAAGATTACCGGTGAACTGTCCCTGTATAAAAGATGTCTATTTCAGTAAACTATGAGTCATACCCAACAAATACTTTATACAAAAGATGTAGGAACTGTTGTATTTAGAGATAAAGTAGTTGTAGAGGATCCGAGTCCTAAATTATGAGCCATATCCCAACAAATACTTTGTATAAAAGAGATGTCCAATAAATAAGGTTGTTACGCTCATTGACCCTCATCAAAAAGGCCAGGACAATGCTAGGTAAGGACTTCCAAACAAATATGTATTAGGACATTAAATAGGCATTTAATTCAACCATCATAATAGAATAATATCTTGGTTCATCATGCAAGTGGAATTAAAGGGAAAAATATAAAAGAGCAAACATCATACCCAATCATGGCATGCAACAAGAAAATGGTCAGCACCACCAGTTCTGTTAAAGTAACGATACTTCGCTGAAATTTTATCTGTGTAGTCCTTCAAATACTGACGGAGATTTGTCCGATTATGAGAGTTACGTACATAAACGGAGAACTCTAACATACGTGAACTAAATGGCATATAGAACAGGTGGGCCTTTGCAGGATCCTTCACAACAAATTGCTTATTTTCCTCCATCAATTTCATAAACCACCCCTCCGACGCATATAGCCCCTTAAGTATAGGTTGATGAAAGATCGGTTTATTTCCTTCCATATATATGTATACTTTGAGTGTGCGTTCCATCAGTTCATAGCTCCTACACATGCAATCAGGAAAGATTGGTAACAAAACAAGCATGTGTCAAAACCAATGCATGTCAGAGTAGAACTTACTTTAGTTGAGGTGATATTTTTTTAACAACTTTATTAAGATTACCTTTTGAACATAGAATGATTGCGAAAGAGGGGAGCATAGAGTTCCTTGTCGTTTGTTACTGTAGGAGCATGCTCAATCTCTGACCTTGCTGCTAGAATTTCCATATCAAGTTTGGATTTCCACCTTGGTTTCTGCAATCAAAGTAGAATTCCAGGTTGAAATAATCAAAACTCCACAACAATCATTTTTCCAGGTAGCAACTAGAAAGTTTGTAATTGTCAAAAATAATACCATTGCACGAGAAGAAGTGCGGCGGCGCTCTAGCAAATGGTTCATCTCCTGTATCAACATTCTTGACTTAGGGGGCATATTACACCTCATCTTTCTCACAGTAACATTATTCGCCGGAGTACTTTTATCTGAAGCAGACAACTTCTTAATCTGAGGAGAATTTTCAAGACGAGTCCGATTAGTCAATGAAATTGAACTCTGTGAGGCACCAAAACCAACTCCATCATGCTCTCTTGAATCAATATTTTTACTTTTTACCAACTGAGAAATTGTAGAAATTCCCCTTTTCGTCTCCAAAGATGGGTTCACTGAAAAGTCAAGCTTACTCTCCTTGGCCAAAACTGCTATGAAACTTTTCTTGGAACCTACATTATCTAACTCCAAGCTTTTATTTTTACCAACATCTTTCTTCCCAAGTAAAATGTGAAAATCATTTCTATTCACTCCATGTTCAGAAACACTATCAGAAACTAAACTACTCTTTGCATAGTTATGCATTCCTACATCTTCTTCAATAATGGGAATATTGACTTTCTCCACCATAACAGCATTATTGAAATCAGAAGAAGACCAAGGAGCTCTTTCATTTTCATATGGAACCAAAATTGATTGAAACAGTAAATAATTAACAGCAAGTGCTCCCAACAAAAAAAGTAATCTTTGGTTTCCCATATGACATAACTCACGAAAATATTGAAACATGTTAACTTGTCAAAGAACTAAGATAACCCCAAAATCACTTCAATCATAATTTTCCAATACTCAGTTGCATGTATGAGTTCCCAAGTCAGTAGATTTTAGACAGAAAGCTTGAAAAGAAATCAAAGGGTCCTAAAAAAAAATGGAACTCGAGATAATTAGAGAAAGTTGATGTGATTCAGATCAAGTAAATATGAAGGCAAGAAAAAAGAAAGGGTTTAACATTGTTGTTGATTGATCTACATTTGAAGGAAAAAGACAAAATGGAGCAGTACAGTACTAACCTCAGTGTAGTGAAGACTGAAGTGTTATTACACTCCACTTCATGTTTTTTCTTCTTCTTCTTCTTTTTCTTTCCTCTTTCTGTTTTGCGATCTTCAACTTTCTCAGCAGCTGAACAAAGAATCACGTACTCTCATAAGCAGATGAGATTAAAGTTACTAACTTCTGAATCTAGAGGCAACAACTTGTTAATTTTATAATTTGCACAAGTATGAATAATAGTTCACAAGAAAACGAAGTTATTGATTTCTTTACATTTGTTGTGACCCCACCCACCCACTTTTTACTTTTTTTATATCACCCTCCCTAATTATAAATTATAAGATACTTTTGAAAAAAAATTGTCCCTTTTTTATAAGATTCGTTTGCTATTTTCAACTACATTAATTATTTCTTTACATACATGCCCCTATTTATTATACATTTTCTTCTTCAATCAACAATAAATAGCATATGGAAAGCATAAATCAACTCTCTCTCGTAAGGATAAAATTGTAAAAACAATAGTGATTACAAACAACTTTAATACAATTATCCACTTTCTTAATTCCCGTGATTTTAGCAAAAAGGTCTTACAATTAGAGACGGAGGTAGTAATAGGCAACAACTTTTTCTTTTATTTTCTTGATTGCAATTTTGATTTATCTATTTTTAACATTTTGCGGATTTTATCTCCTATTTTAAAATTTAGAAGTTTTTAAATAACATGATTATATCGATGAATTGTAATAAAATTTCTTTAAAACCTTGAAGGTATATAAAATGATGACTGAAAAAATCAACATCGATGAAACTGTAATAAAATTTTCTAAAAACTTTCGTTTAAAACATATTATATCATCATATTTCAGACTAAATATTTGATGTGGACCACACCCCAAACTTATAGTTTTCCCTAAACCCATAACACAAACTCGAACTTACTACCACAAATTAATATTCAAAATGTCTTTATTAATCTAATCCTTTTGGCGTAGGAAACACCTAACACCATTTGTATTTGTCAACATCAAACTAGAGAAATGTTCACATCGATTAAAAGTTTAAAATATCTCAAAAATAGGGTTGACATTAGAGACTTGCATGATGCATATTAATAATTTTCTCCATTCGAGACAGATTCGAGGTGAGTGTATATATATCCCCATTATTGCTGCATAAAATCCAAGAAAACCAAAACCCTGTCAAAATGGAGAAAACTCGTCAAATTGGATGGTTTTGGGCAGTTTCCCACGATACGAAGTTTGTTGACATGCCTAGCCACCCCTGATGTTTGTGCTCTTAGTCCCCCATAGCATTTTTGTGTGTCTCTCTCGTCCCTTTTTTGTGTGTGTAAATCGGGTATTCCTCGCGCGCACAACTGTGAAGAGTAGTCCCTCGAGCCTTGTCGGACGCAAACGGGCGACCAACTCTCCCTTAAAGCTTTAATGTTGTTGCATGTCCAAAACTGAATTTGAACATAAGACCTTGGTCAAGTTAGAAGAAATCTACGTCATCTCATCTAAACACTCTTGGGTATCATTTTGATTTTCTCCTAAGTTATTTTAAAATGAATATTATTTCAAGTATTTAGTGCAAACTTAATAAAAAAAATCAAATTGTTTCATCTAATGAATAATCTCTTTGTTAGGAAAAAAATAATAATATCATCTTTCACTTTAGAAAGTAATTCTTACTTGATCACAAATCTAAATATAAAGGCTTAAAGCGTGCACACATGAGTAAATAAAATTAAAAGAAAAAGAAACTAAACAAAGTATATTTTTTTAAATAAATAAACAATATATACTTTTATGTGGGTGTGCTTAAATCGTTTTTATTTAGGTTTCTGCTATTGCTCCACTTATATATTACATCGATAATAATTTATAATAGTAACAAACATACTAATGGTTTTTTTTTTATTATTATAACTAACGAATAGTTTTTCTTTTACAAACCAATAGTTAAACCATGATAATTATTTTGAAGGGTTTTGTAATGAGTGTCGTAAGTGTATTTTTAAGGATTTCTAATTAAGAAAATATTTGTAGAAGAAAGTTAAATTGTTTAATTTTCAATGCATTGAATACGTCAATTTTTATAAAAAATATTTATTATTTAAAGGTTGTTAAAGAGTGTCCTAGTTAGTTACTATTTCCCGTTTTATCAATAGCATTTTTTCTTTTTCTTGAGTTCCCTTTTTAACAATATCATTTCTTTTTGCAATAACATTGCTATAATCTTTTATCTATTTAAAGCATGTTATTACCAAAAAAATCTTAAAAACCCCGAAGAACAAAAGCAAAAATCTTGGTTGTTTCGGATAACGTTGGTTTGTAGAGACAACAGCCGGTGTGGTTTACCGTCGCAAAGATTCAACCAAACAAATCTTCATCTCGTAGTGAAACTGAGAAATGCGAAGCACCACTTTCTCTTATCAATGGCTCTAAAACTCGCTACCACTTTCCCCATATCTGCCTCCAATTCCGACCAATCATCCCGGCGGCCCACCGGAAAGGCCAACAAGAAGCCATCAAAGCCCAAAGTGGACCCACAATCACACCCAGCACTCAAGTTTTCAAATATACCCAAACAGAAACTAAAACCAGTAAACAAAACCCCCGAAAATGTAAAAATCAGTGAAGACGGAGTCTCCTACGTAATCGAAGGTGCTCCATTCGAATTCAAATACAGTTACACCGAAACTCCTAAATCCAAACCCGTTCAAATGCGTGAACCGCCTTTTGTTCCGTTTGGACCGGTTACTATGCCCAGACCTTGGACCGGTCGGCCTCCACTTCCGCCGAGTAAGAAGAAGCTCAAGGAGTTTGATTCTTTTGTTCTTCCACCGCCACATAAGAAGGGTGTTAAACCGGTTCAGTCTCCCGGTCCGTTTTTGCCCGGGACTAGCCCGAGTTATGTGAGGTCTATAGAAGAGGTGTTGGGTGAACCATTGACAAAGGAGGAGATTAATGAGTTGGTTAGAAGTACCTTGAAATCTAGTCGCCAACTCAATTTGGGTATAATAGCTACGATATAGTTTGACTTTATTTTATCTTTTTGTTAGCACTTATGATGCTATAAGCGCTTAGTTAAGTTATCTATCCTTTATTAATTCAATTTTGGTGTTTTAGGTAGAGATGGTTTCATACATAACATGTTGGATAATATACATGCTCATTGGAAGCGTCGAAGGGTCTGTAAGATCAAGTGCATAGGAGTGTGTACGGTTGATATGGATAATGTGTGCCAACAATTAGAGGTTTGTTTCCTATTCCCTCATAGTGTGTAACCAGTTTACCTTGATTCAAAAGCTCTTATTTTGAAGAAACAACAACAATAATATGTTGTAAGAAAATTGTGTGAAAATTTCAACAGCTGTTTCAATGTGTGTTGCTTCTTTGTAATATTTGTTTTTCGTTCCTTTTCCTTCTATAAAATTGAGTTATGTTGGAGAAACTCTTGATCATTCTGTTTTTAACACTCCTTTGTTCATTGGCATATTCCTTGATTCCTTTCATTTTCTTTAAGTGGTTAACCTTAAATTGCCTTTGTGTATTTGCTATGTCCTGTGCCTGTTTGTTTGAGATTTGTTTCCCCACAAACAGAAGAAAATGCAGCAAGTTCCTCATAAAGCCAAATTGCCACATTCACTGTGAAACAAATATCAAACAAACAGATTGTAAGCCTTTGCCTTGGTATCTTTGACTAGGGCCCCCCTTAGTAAGTCGTTGGCTACTGGCTCCCTAATTCTAGTAGTTGGCTCCGTCACTGTTTGTATTTTTTTTCCATACTTCATTATAATATATTCATTTCCTTGCACATCTAACAAGTCACATCCCTTAATCACTCACCACCATTGGTATTGATGATAAAATGTAGGTTACGTGGATATGGTGATTGAGAAATGCTAGATATGTGAGGAAATGAAATATGCGAATGAAATCATGCTTTACTATTTATGTTCCTCTTGTCATATGTTCTTCTTCATTAAAATGGACTCAATTAAGTTTGTCCCTCCCTAATGTCTTTGGCTATTCTCTATGGCATTTGGCGTGGTTTTTATGACTATTGCTGCCCCCTCTTCTAGGAAACCGTTGTGTCAGTGCTTTAACTATTTCCTCCCTGATAGCTAGTCTCTCATTCCGTCACTGATTGTAGGTTAATTAATATTTTTTCCAATATTATCATTTGCTCACATATTTCACAAGTCACATCCATCAATTGTCCACCACCACGGGTGTTGATGATGGAACAGAGGATGGGTGGATATAGAGATTGGGGAAATGGAAATATGGAAATAAGACCAACCTTTATTGTTTATGTTCCTCATGACATATGTTGTGGTTTGCCAGGAAAAGACAGGAGGGAAAGTCATTTACAGAAGGGGTGGTGTTATATACCTTTTCCGAGGAAGAAATTACAATTATAAAACACGCCCGCGTTTTCCTCTCATGTTGTGGAAACCTGTGCCTCCAGTATATCCTAGGCTGATTCAGCAAGTTCCAGAAGGTTTAACGTTAGAAGAAGCAACTGAAATGCGTCAAAAGGGAAGGACATTGATTCCCATATGCAAGCTAGGTATCTTTTTAAGGATGTTCGTAACAGTTTAACAACGAACTAAATCTAGCTGTCTGTGTTTTTATTCTTCCGATACACATGCTTATTTAATTGATTTTTCTTCTTCTTGCAACAGGAAAAAATGGCGTTTATTATAACCTTGTAAACAATGTCAGAGAGGCATTTGAAGAGTGTGAACTAGTACGTGTAAACTGTCAAGGACTAAATAAAAGTGACTATCGAAAGATTGGAGCAAAACTAAGGGTATAACGAACTTTGCATCAAGTGTTGAAGAGCACTTGGATTCTTCTTGGTTATATTTTTTTTGTTTGTCATAGGATAGACATGCGTATCATGGTTTTTTTATTTTTTATTATGAAATCTATATTCTAACATCTTTCTTCCACATGTTCTTTGACTGTAGGATCTTGTTCCATGCACATTGCTTTCGTACGAAAATGAGCATATACTTATGTGGAGAGGACGGAATTGGAAGTCCTCTTTTCCAGATCTCGTAGAGGACTTCAAGGAAGCCACTAAAGCTGATGCTGACAACAAAAATTACAAAACACTGCAGTCAGAAGCTCTAGATGTCTCAACACCAAGTCTACATCATAATCCCGTGGAGCATGTAAGCAATCTATCACATGACAAAAATAGCAAGCAATCTGTGTCGGTGGTTGCTGATGCTTCGCTTACAAAAGTCTATGAAGCTGAAACCACAAATGTTGCCACAGATTCCTATGGTGAGCCAGAAACTTGCAGCAACACCAGCCCAGGTACGGCCATTTCACATGATGGTAGGCACACAGAATGCCCCTCAAACGCTATCAGTGATAGCCATGGAACTTCAGATATAATGGATGACAAAAGCTTCGGTGACTGTCTTTCTACTTCAATTTCAGGATCAAATGCAATGCTAGGATCTAGAAACAGTAATATCTTTAGCACAGTGGATCCTCACGCTGATGAGTTGCTTAATGATTCAGGAGTGGCTGATGTCAGTCTGCTACCAAGGTCAGCTACCCCTTGTGCGAATGGAATTTCATTGCTATTGGAGCAAGCTGTTGAGCAAGGCAGTGCACTTGTTTTAGATAAAGATTCTTTGGATGCAGACAATATTTATCGAACTACAGTTTCCTTTGCACAATCAGCTCCACCTGGACCTGTTTTTATGAAACATAGAAAGGTTGTGGTTCAAAAAAGGGACAAGCAAGAAGCTCCGTCTCTGGAGACAAGAGAAACTCCCACTGTTACCACCAAAGGTACCACCGTTACCACGAAAGATAAAAGGGGGAGGAGTCCTAGAATTCGAAGAAAAGAAAATTTTGATGAGCGGTTTATGAACCTTGTACCGCAAGGAACATTAGGAGTTGATGAACTTGCTAAACTACTAACATGATACTGGCTGGAATTGTGATGCCATCAGAGTGTATTTTTTCCCAACTGAATCTTACTTAGTGCATCTTTTAACAGTAAAATATTAAGTTTGATTCTGCTGTCTCTGTCCTTTGCACTACTTTTGTTATTATTCGTATATTATTATCTTAATATTCTAGGTTGCCGATGGCTATAGGATATGTTCATGTGTCAATGATGGAAAATGGTTTGTAGATGAGATGGAATGAAATATTGTAGGATAAAATATATATAAAAAAAAAAAAAAAGAGGTTAAACATAGTTTTGATCTTTTAAAAAAAGTTCTCATGTTTCTTCGGTTATTCACCTCGAGAGGTGACTTTCTAACTATTAGACTATTTGACAAAAAAATAAAATATAATGTTACCATCTTAGATTACACTTGTCCTCGTGATCTTAACTTAGGTGGTATGGACAATGCATAATATATGTAAGGTATGAGGTTCAAACCCCGGCCACCACAAAAAAAATAAATATCTTAGATTACACTTAATAATGTCTGTAGTGTCATATAAGTATAAGTATTTATCTGTTAAAAGAATAATGCTGTGGACCAAAAGATTGTGATTTTTCCTTAAAAAAAAAAAAAGATTGTGATTTTAAAGGGCTTAAAATAATAATAAAATTTACTTCCATTAAAATCAAAATTTGATAAACTTATTTGACCTAAAGCCTACGTTTTTTTA
>Ga0315913_1003976_pt1 | contig 17831 bp, 13 predicted proteins | sample MpolsnodulesMG_FD_207736 | JGI IMG/M metagenome (GOLD analysis project Ga0315913, IMG submission 207736) | Medicago polymorpha root nodule microbial communities from Los Angeles, California, United States - small nodules | ecosystem: Host-associated > Plants > Roots > Nodule | place: USA... | reverse complement strand
AAGAAGTTTCCAAAAACACAATTCAACCCCCCCTTCTTGTGGTTTTTCTCACCTTCAAAATGTATTAGTGAAGGAGAGAGAAAAATGATTTTAAATGCTCTTGTCAAGTATCTGTGCATTTACCATCATCATAAATGCAAAGTAAAATATATTGAATTGAGAATGATGAAAGTAATATTAATTAGAGTTATAATTGAAAAAATGCAACTAATATTGCATTAAAAAGTGAAATGTGTCGGTTATTTTAAGACAATATATTTTTTTTGTAAAAGATTCACCTATTAAGGGACGGAGGGAGTAGGAGCTAGACCGGTGAAAAAGATTATTCAATGGCTATATCAACGGGATTGAATAGTGTAAAGGAGTCACATTTAGCGTGGGGCTAACAAGGGCACTGGTGTTTTAGTTGCGTTGTGTTGTGATCATGGTATTAATGTGATTTTTTCGGGTAGCACTTGGGTGACATAGAATTGGTGCCATTGGCTAATCATAATGTCACAATCCTTGTGAAAGAAAGAGAAAAAAGTCACTTATAATATTGTTGTTGGCAATGTCACCATTGTAACAAATTTTATGTCGCTCAAGTGCTACCCGATTTTTTCTGAGCACTGTTCATCTCATACTAAATATTTACAATTTGTTAATATTGTGAAAGCTGCACTCCGTGTTTGATTAAGATGTAATTACTTTGTCGGACTTCTGTCTTCTATCAATGATTTTGACATCGTTAGATCTGGAGACTTCAGTATTATGGAGATTTGAATATACTCATCTTTACAGGCATATGTACTCTGTTGTTTTATTGGCTTAGAACCTAGGAGTGTGCTCCTCTTCGAGGTCTCAGGTTTGATTCTCTCTGATGTAAATTTGGGTGGGCTAATTTAGCTTCTTAAAAAAAAACATTGATATATTGTTAAGGTTGCACTTTGTGAAAAAAAAATGCATTTTGATTAGTTATTTTCTGTTGTATGACCATGAAGTAATTTTTTGGCCGAAAAGCCATTTTTAATTTACAACTTAATTTTTTTTTCTTCAAATATTTGATTATAAAATAATCAAATATGTCATTTTTGTAAATAATGTCAATTAAATCATAGATATACAGGTGGTTCTTGTCAAGTCAAATAGATATCAGATTTTTTTTTGGATATCAGAAATTGTTTATTTTGAGGCTGTTGTTTTAAGGGTAGGGAATATATCCAATTTTTGTGGAGATGGCTCTTCAGAATTGCATGTGGAAGGGAACGCTAACGACGAATAGCAAGTCTTTGTTTGTTGAACAAACAACTAAGGAACGTATCTTCATGGAACACCAATTGCTTGATATCCAAATTGTCAAATTTGTGTTCACAACAATGCTGAGAATTCTCTAGGAAAACGGGGTGTAAGCTTTTTGGTACACACAATACGAATGGAATACAACAAAATTGGTTAAATCACTTTTAGACTTTTAGGTTATGTTTGAGAGTTTTGTGGAAATGAGAATAAAGGAAAAATAGAGAATTATTTTAAGAGGCTATTTTTATAGAATGATATAATACCTATGATCAATATATTTTGATCTTAATAGTATTATAATAAGATAGATTGAATTTGAAGAATTTATCCGAGCCCCTCAAATTCTTTCATTCTTTTCACGTCATCCTTCCTTATTTTTTTTAAGTCCTCTCCTCCCCTCTTAAACTCCCAAACAAGGGATGATTTGGAGGGTTTTTACTTTAGAGGGCTAAGTTTATATTTTAAAATATGTTTGATATTTTAAAAAAGTTTAAAGAACATAATAAATGATCATACAATACTTAAATCATACTTAATTTGTTTTAAAAAAACATTTTACCATGTTTATAATTAAAGGAGAAAAATAAGTGAACTTCTTCCCTCTAAAACATTTAATCCAAATATACCCTTTCAGTGTAGGACATCCTCATACAGTCATGTGTACCTGTGTTCGACAAATATATAATTATCTTTTTTTTTCCTTCATATTTTTAAAATAAGTGTTGTGATTTGTAATTTACTATTTGTATTTACAATATTGCATAAGTGTTGTGATTTGTAATTTACTATTTGTATTTACAATATTGTGAGCATCAAGCTTCTTTCGTGAGCTTAGCTTAGATCTCAGGTGAAATTTTTTCTTGTTTTTCTCGAATTATTATCAATGTATGTGTCGTATCCGACACTCGTATTTGTGTTCGTGCTTCATAGTTCATAATAGTTATTTTTTCTTACATAAAAACGTCAGTTTAGTTTGATTTGTTTTAGGCCTCCAAAAACGTTCAGCCGCCCCTTATCAAGGTTGCTTGTAGTGTCCAATAAATATATCGATACTGTTAGATATACATAGTATTTATATTGAATTGTGATCAGAGAGAAATAGACAACGCAAAGAACTTCACATAAATTGTGTCCCCAACGTAATTGCCTAGTGCATTTTCAGCCCCGTCCAAAAAGACAAAACAACACAAGCTAAAGATCTCCATCAACAAAATATCTCAGTACATGTGACCCATATCTTAGGCATTATAAATTGTAATCATCGAATAGTAATTATGATTTTGAAAAAGAAACAAATCAAAGAGCAATTTCAAATATTCTATTTATATAACCCTTTAATCGCCACACAAGCTAGCGTGACTCCTTTCTTTTAACACTTCCACACCAGGATTTGGAACACCTTATGTCGAGTGTGAGTGTCGTCGTCATTGGATTCCACAGACTCAAGCCTTTTGCGAGAATATTGATTCATTCTTGGAACATTATCTATCGCCCCCCCCTCGAGTGTGAGTCCTTTGTGTATTCGACACACTCGATAACTGAACGATCGACTTTGAAACAACTCAGGATAGTTCCAAAGGAGCATAGAAGCAAGGGATCCTCATTAGTGGACCAAACAACATATAAACTGATATCTGCACCCTATCTTTACTCAAAACTTGAAGTCATTGTATACACATATCTGTCTCTTATATTCCAATTAATCAATGTGAGATACCTTTCTTTTATAATCCACAGTTGGATTCCTAACACAAGTAACTGACAAAAATATCTCATTTTCAACTATTTTACTTTCCTTTCACCCTTTTCCTCATACCGCTGTTTTAAACTATCAATTTAATCAAGTACAAGATCAAATAAGGGATGTTCATGATCCAACCTAAAACCCAGTTGTCCCATTAAACGGAGACGAGTTAGTATCTACTTTTATGAACAATACTGGATTAGAGTTAAATAGCCATGGGGTTACTTACTCAATCATTTATATACATACATATAACCTTAATGTAAGATTTTGTTTAACTCTAACAGACAGTCTTCACGACTATTCAACGTTTCATCTCCTTTTTGCAAACATGCCTTTTAATTTTTGGATTGTTGCAATATTTCATTTATTTGAAAACACACCTAACATGACATTATTATTAAGAGAAGTTCTACTATGTATGATAGATTTACTAATTGCATGAACTTTTTCTTCTGAACATGACTACATAACAATTTTATGATTTTATTTTGTTCGTACTTCAAGACAACTCGATCACATACTAGTTAAACTCAACCTAATTGGACTTTTACAACACTGAGTTGACTAGTGGAACTTGGGTTTAAACATTTATCCCAATCAAAGTTTAGAACTGGGTGAGGAGTGAACATAATTTACCCCTCGAACACCTCTAAAAACATGTGTAACAAAGAGTATAATATAAATGAGGAGTCAATACTTGATAAAATTATATGAGCCACACAGTCATTCAAAAATGCATACCAACAAAATATAAGTGAGCATTGACGAGCCGATTCTTCAACCAGTTTCTTGCTCAAATTCTTCACCCTCAGATTCCTCTGCATTGTCAGGATCATCATCATCAGCGTCGTCAAAATCTTCCTTATCATTTTCGTTAGTGGTTTTCCCAATGATAATTAGGTTGCTGTTCATTTTCCTGATTTCATTGCACTGCAATGGTTTGAGCCAAAATTGAGAGAGATAAATATGAGGCAAAGAAAAAATAAGACATTCAAAGAGTAGCGTCCCTTATTCCTATCTGATCTGAACATTTCAACTCTAACAGGTTTACTTCTAAATAAATGTGAACACACTACCTTGCTTATATATATTCATGGATTCCTGAATACTCAAGTAACCAAAATGTGTGAGTAATTACTTTCAACAACTAGTTCAATTCAAATAATCAAACTTATGCAGCAAAAAACTAATGTCACAAAATATTTGTTTTTCTCCCAAGAGGTTATATTCATAGCATATATGAATCATGTCCTATGGAAAAAAAACTTGTGTTTAAGGTTCTATGTGACGTGGCATCTATGAAGCAATGGTGATTGGACACATCTTCGATTAGAAGGGTCGGTTCAACAATCAACAATGAAACTTAACCTGACATATCATCAGATCTAAGAAAACTACTTGACAATTTGTAAATTTTGAATGAAAGAATAAAACCTAGGTGAGGAGAGTACCTTTTCTTCAAAATCAGACTCTTCCATAGCGAGAAGGAGTTCTTCGTTTTGAGGCTGAGGCCATTGAGATGGTAGCAAAAACGACGTCGGAATCCGAGTCGATAATTGGTACTGTGTCATAAACGCCGGAAACTGTAGCATTTTCGCTTCCTTCTTTATTTCTCTAAGCGACTCAAAGAAAAACAAAGAAAAAACACTTCCACTTTGTTCGTTTTCTTTCTTACTCAGATATTTTTTTATTTCTTTTTACGCCCCCTAATCGGGTGGGACTTCAGTGACTTTGTGTTTAGTGACTTTGGTGACTTTAGTGTATTTTAGAGGAAAGAGAGTGATGTTGGAATGAATAAAATAAATTATTTTGATGAGAGAGAATTATTGGTTAGAAAAGAGATAGAGACAAAGACACCAAAAGGCACCAAAGCCAAAGACACCCAAGTGCTACCCCCTAATCTTTATATTGTTTGGAAGTTATGATTTGATCGTATCAGAAGTTATATTCATTTTGGTTGTTTTTAAACTTCAACTCTTCGCTAAAAAACATTATTCTTTATTCAATTATTGATTTTCACCAAACCGACATCAAAGACCTAGTATTTGTTGTCACATTTCTTCTTATATTCAACAAGTGTTAACTTCTTCTTTTTTTTTTTTGTTTGTTGAAGTTTAGGGTTGTTTATTTGTTGAATAAAAATTTAAATTGCTCTGGATTTGCCTAGCAAAATATAGTAATAGGTTTGACTTAAGTATTGTTCATGTATAAATTTAGTTGTTGTGTGATTAGTGAAACAAGGTATTGAAATTTTATTAAAGAACGTGAATGTAGTTTGTGTGCTCCAAGTGTTTGACAAAATATTTAAATTATTTATTTTATCATTTTATGTCGGTTGTTGTAGATATGTTTGATGATGTTGTTGGTAGAAACAAATTTAGTTGATAGATCTTTCATAGTTCCATACACCGGTAAATAATCGTCCAAAACGGACTTGTAGGAGTATTTGAGACTCAATTCGAGGAAAGAGCTCTAGAAAGAAAAAAAAAAGGAGGAAGTGGAAATAATAAAAAAATTTGGTAGGTAAGAATTTTGAGGAGTTTAATTTTCTTTATAATAGAAATCCTATAATTTTGGAAACTCAAAAATTATTTTACATTTTACCCGTAACAAAACTTCTATAATGACTATTATAAGTAATAAATTTTTTAAAAATATATATTTTGTTCACTTAAACTTTTAATTAATATTATTTAATTATGAATTTAATGACCAATTGAACATTTTTTAGGGAATAATGCCCAACTGTACATGTACATGTCAAATTATCGATTGTACCATAAAAATTGTCATACATTAATCATAAACATTTATTTATCAATCTCATCAAAACACTAAAAAAAATGTAAAAGATCTCTTTATTTTTCTCTATTCTCCTTCTCCTCACATATTGATTTAAATATTCTAATTTATTTTTATAAAATGGTTTATCTAACATATACAACATTGCACATGTTAAAACAACGAATAGTAGTAACTTTTTTATTGGAAAATTAACAATTATTTATTCAAAAGTTTTATATCTAATATTAAATATACAAATTTCAATATAAAATTTCTATTTTAAAGTTTTTAACATATGTAATTTGAACATCATAAAAAAATCCTTTATAAAAATACTGAAAATTCTATCCTTTTTCCATCAAATTAAAATTGTAGTTTTTTTTTGTTAAGAGCGCTCTATATCTTATATTCTTAGATAGACAATTTGATGGAACAATTTTTACAAATGAAAAGAGATCGAATGCAGCAGGATTCAAACTCATGCGCTTTTCTATATGTGTAGTGCAAGTAACTATTCTCTTTGCCTCTTTGAGCCTTGCATTGGCTTGTATTCAAGGTAATCGAATGTTCATTCTGCACCTGCAAAAGCTATCTTCCACCGGCAACTTATTTTTACTTTAATCACACCATAATTATATTTATTTAAATCTCGCGGCAATACTTATCCTATAGGTCATGCTATCGTTATCGTTATATTTCAATTTTAAAGTTTCCTATAACAGAAACACATAAAGCTACACGAAAACAAACTTTTTTCTAAACAAAAGTTGAGTCACAACGTAAATCATTATGATATATGAGTCACAGAAATGATATCTCTTAAGTAATGACAAAATAGCTTTCACTTACCCAAATTCCATAACACGTTCTTTTTTGTCACGGTGCTACCCCCTCCACGTGTCATTTTCTTCTACTTACACGTATTCTTCAGCCATTAACAAAACAAAAGTGTATAAAACACTTAAACCCAATATCACCGTTTTCTCTTCTCCAACATGCCATACCGCTTTTGCTTTATATAAGCTATGTTGAACAAGTTATACGTATGTGTATTAGAAGCCAAAGACTTACCCGTGAAGAATTCTCGTGTGAAGCTTAAACTTGGAAAGTTTAAATACAAGACAAGGATATTGAGAAACACGTTCAACCCTATTTGGAATGAAGAGTTTGTTTTTAAGGTGAAGGATATTGCTGAGGATGTGCTTGTTGTCAATGTTGTTAATCATAGTGATGAATCAAAGGTAGTGGATTTTGTGGGCGAGGTACGGATTCCGGTTAGTTCAGTTGATTTTGAGGATCATAGGCAAATATTGCCACCCACTTGGTTCGAGCTTCAATGTTCTAACAAGAGTGGAAAATTTTTCAACAAATTTTGTGGTTTGTTTCCTTCACTCAATTATATTCCTTCTATTAGATGATCACGTTGTTGTATATGATATATTATGTTTTCTTTAAATGGTAAATGTCATTATGGTAATTGTTAGGGTCACCCTAACATGTAGGGCATATATTAATGATTCCATAATAAATATATATTAAGACATAGCCATTTTCAAAATTGTGACAAATAAATTTGCACAATTTCGAAATACATAGTTTTTTTTATCTTTCGTGTCTTAACATGTGACACGTTAACATTTTACTAGTTGTTAATGTTTGTATTTTCTTCGAGTCTAGGACTCAAACTCCGTACCTTTAGCTTATTAACTCATTTAATTTCTTAACTCAAGCAAGTGAGATATCCCTCCTGAATTATAATTACTTCTTGTTCAAGCTTTCATCATATTGAGAACATCTAAAAGGAAAAATTAATTATATTCCCTATTATAATTGTAGAATGCTGAAAATTTGCTGGATAACATTATTTCAACGTTGAAGACTTGAAGTGGTTCCTAGTTTTTTTTATTTTTTTATTTTGAGAATAGTGGTTCCTAGTTTCTATAGCATATATCTTGAACTATATGCAGAGTAATACTTACTAATTAGTGTAACATGATGTATCCAAAATTTGAGTTTGTTATAGATAGTCAGAGATTTGTTAGAATTATTAGTTGAATATTGTTTAAGGTAGTTACAGATTAGTTGATAGTTGGTTATATTTATTACCTTAGGATGTGATATTTGTTAAATGTAGGTGCATATAAATCATTCTTTCTGTCGTTTCATTTTTTTTTCTTTGTTAGCCTTAACACTCTTCCCGACATAGTTGTTGCTGCATTTTGCATCCTTTACATTTGAGCTCGTGAGTTTAAGCGTTCAACTCATTCATTTACCTGAGTTCAATTTTTAGCTAAACCTTGAATTATTTACCACATGATTCAAGATCAAGAATTAATTGTTGAATTGAACTAATTGCCAATCTTATTTGGCATTTCTATTTTTGCCTTGTATCCACTGTTTTGTGAAGGTTTAACCATAGTTTTTAATTTCTTGTGTGTTTCTTGAACTGCAATTCAACATACCAAACTGATTTTTTTATCTCAATGGCTTGTGTTGTACATAATCAGGGAAGATTCTCCTTACAATTTCTCTTCATTATAAGGACCATGTTTCTTTTATGAATCATAAGCATTCTCCAAACTCAACTGCTTCAATTAAGGACTCAACAGAATCTGAACGTCTACACATTTCATCTCATCAATCTTTTCATAAAAATCGTAAAATGAGTGAAGGTAAACAGTTGTTGAAGGTTATCGCTAATCGCCTAGAAAGGATTTTCAACAAGAAGGAACGAAACTCAAAATCCGTGGATTGTTCAGAAACATCGAATTCATTGTCTGATTATGAAGATAGTGTTCAAGAAAATTCACCCTCTTGTAGTTTTGAAGAAGGCATTGCACTAATGGAGTCAAGAGATAACCAACCAGAAAGTCCTGAAAATTTGAAGGGTGGTATTTTAGTAGATAAGATTTATGAAGTATCTCCATACAATCTTAATGTAGTTCTTTTCGCGCCGGATTCACAGTTTAGGAAAGATTTAGCAGAACAACAAGGGACAACAAATTTGCAAGAAGGGGCTTGGTCCTGGAAAGATGAAGATATGTCTTGTTTGACTCGAGTCGTCAACTATACAAAAGCTGCTTCGAAATTAGTTAAGGCTCTCAATACCACTGAGGAACAAACCTATATTAGAGTGGCTAAAGATGAATTTGATGTACTTGTTAGTGTATGCACCCCTGAGGTTCCTTATGGGAATTCATTTCGGGTCGAAATTCTTTACAAGATAATGCCTGGAGAAGATGTGTCTTGTGTAGAGGAATCTTCACATCTTGTGATATCATGGGGAATGGTTTTCCTACAAAGCACATTAATGAAAGGTGTGATAGAAAATGGGGCTAAACAAGGTTTGAAGGAGAGTTTTGACCAGTTTTCTAACCTACTTGCTCAGAGGTTTAAGGTGTTAGATAAGGAGGATTTGATAAACAAAGAACATTTGCTAGCAACTTTGCAGACAGAAAGCCAGTGGAATTGGTGGCAGGCAATTACATACTTCTGGAACTTCACAGTAGTTTCCACATTTTTTATGTGTTTATATGTGTTGCTGCATATTTTAAGGTGTGGTCCAAATCAACCTCGGGGATTGGAATTTAGAGGGATTGAGCTGCCAGATAGCTTAGGAGAACTAGTTACAAGTGGAATTTTAGTTATCCAGTTGGAGCGTGTTTATCATATGGTATCTCATTTTGTGCAAGCTAGATTTCAAATGGGTAAGCATGTTATTTGAACCTACTATTATTGTACTTGTTATCACTGTCAATCTATGTTGCACCGACACTTTCAGGTTGAAAGTGTATCTGGTGCCTAACACCAACCAGACACTTTTCATTTCACAAATTATTACCGGTCTCTATGTCTGCTGTTCGTATCTGTGTCAGCACTTTATACTCGTCAAGTAAATTCATGTAAGCGTTTAGTTTTGACTTCATTCTCCTTTAATAGGAACCGACCATGGCATGAAAGCACATGGTGATGGATGGGTTGTAACTGTAGCTTTAATTGAGGGGGTGGACCTAGTCTCATTGGAGTCAACAGGGTTGTCAGATCCTTATGTGGTTTTCACCTGTAATGGACAAACAAGGTCAAGCTCTGTCAAGCTTGAGACATCAGATCCTCAATGGAATGGTTTGTCCTTATGACTTGCCACTTATTCTCTAAAAAAATTTGTTTCAATTTGAATGTTTCTTTACTTATATTCTTTATTGGTTTTTTATACTAATATGCAGAGATATTAGAGTTTGACGCTATGGAAGAACCACCATCAGTTTTGTATGTGGAAGTTTTTGATTTTGATGGTCCATTTGACCAGGATGTTTCACTTGGACATGCTGAGATCAATTTCCTAAAGCACACATCAACAGAATTGGCAGACATGTGGATCGTGCTTGAAGGAAAACTCGCCCAGTCTGCTCAATCGAAGTTACATTTGAGAATTTTCTTGGACAATAACAAAGGAGTTGAAATTATCAAGGATTACTTGGAGAAGAAGGAAAGGGAAGTAGGAAAAAAGGTAAGCACAATCTTCATCGTACCCCATATATATATATATGATTATGTGAATATATTTGAATATGTCATAGACTCATAGACATAGTCATAGAGCAATAAGAAATTGAGTAATTATTGTTTCTGACTATTGAGAGTTCTCTTGCAGTTCAATCTTCCATCACCTCAAAGGAATTCTACATTCCAGAAATTGTTTGGGTTGCCTCCAGAAGAATTTCTAATCAATGATTTCACATGTTCCCTGAAGAGAAAATTGCATTTACAGGTACTAAATTTGGTTCACAATTTGAGCACAGACAATATAAATGCTTCAAAGCGGGGAATTCTTAGAATGTCATTTTGAACTTTATAAACTAAATGACCGTGCCTTCTAATGCAGGGTCGGCTATTTCTTTCTGCAAGGGTTCTGGGATTTTATGCAAATTTGTTTGGACATAAAACAAAATTTTTCTTCCTTTGGGAAGATATTGATAACATTCTAGTGCTTCCTCCATCATTAGCATCATTAGGAAGCCCTACATTGGCCATAATTCTTCGAAGAGGACGAGGTATCGATGCAAGGCACGGTGCCAAGACGCAAGATGAAGAAGGAAGGCTTAGGTTTCATTTTCAGTCATTTGTTTCATTCGGTTCTGCCTCCAGGTATTCTTAATCAGCATGCATAAACTTCTAATCTTATCAGTTGAGTGCATGCTTGGAATCACGGCGAGTTTGGCAAAATCACAGTGACATTGTGATTTTGTTAAATTTTCAAAAGTGTACCTTTTGTCAAAATCACATTGATACACCGAAATTCTGTCAAACTATCAATCAAAGCAGTATATATATATGAATTCAACTGACGACACATTTTATTTCTACAAAAGAACAATAATGGCATTGTGGAGAGCAAGAATGTTGAACCCCTATCAGAAAGAACAAACTACAGAAGAGCATGAAGATCAAGATGTCTTGGTAATGCCTGAAGACTCTGGATCTATCCTAGAAGATGAGGCAAAAATGTCCAGGATTTACTCTGCTGAACTACCAATTAAGGTAACCATCAATCACTATGAAGATACGATCATAATCTTATGCTCTATCAAGTCTTTGCTTAATCCGTTTTGTAATTCTTGCACAGATAGGATCAGTGATGGAAATTTTTTATGGAGGAAACATAGAGCATAAGATTATGAAAAGAACTGGTTGTATGGACTATGACACTACACCTTGGGAACCGGTAAAACCTGATGTACTCGAAAGGCATGTTACATACCAATTTAACCGGCATGTGTCAGTTTTTGATGTTACAAGCACACAACAAAAATATCCAAATACAAACACCGAAGGATGGATTGTGAATGAAGTTATGATCCTCAATGGTGTTCCATTTTCTGATCACTTCCGTGTATGCTAAATTTAACTTATTTGTATTTGTTATAAATTTGGTTCATCTTATTGTTCTATAGAAGAGAGTCTAATATTTTTGCTTGCAGATTCATTTTAGGTACGAAATTGAGAAATCGGCTCTTGGTGAATGTGCTTGCAAGTGTGATGTATACATTGGCATTATGTGGCTTAGGAGCTCTAAGTTTCAGCAAAGGATCAACAGGAATATAACATCCAAGTTTAAAAGTCGACTGGAAGAAATATTTGAACTACTGCAGAAAGAGATTTTATTGATGTCTCCTAAATCGCATGTTTAAAGGATGAATGTGTATTAGGGAGATTAAAAAAAAAATTGTAATTTGTATTCACTGAAATAAGTGACCTCTGTAGAATGATAGTTTGATTTTTAATTTTCTTTTTCAATAGATAATATTGTAATCATGGTTAATAATAAAAAAATAAATTTCATTCTGTGCCAAAAAGAGACTGACCTATGCAAAGAGGTTGATTGGAAGAAAATATAGTGATTTTGTTGTGCAAAATGATACTCAGTTGTGTTCCTTTAAGGTTATTGCCGGGGTTAATGACAAACCGACTATCCTTGTGAACTACAACCAGCAAGAAGATACGTTTGTGTTTGTGGACTTTTTGAAGGAGCTTGAGAGCATCTTTGAATCTGCTATGAACGAGATCAACAAAGGTTACTCAGATGAGGAAAGTGATACGGATTAATTCTTAATGATAATTTCTTGTTATTTGATTTGCTTCCTCATGTATAATCTGATGACACATTTTGATACAATATGCTATATTTGGTACTTACTTGTTTTTAACCTTATTATTGTTTGAGCCAGTAGACTTGAAGTTGTGATTAAGAATATAAACGAAAGAAAAATGCTATGCATAGCGACCAATAGTTCACGAATTAATCACGATACATAATTGCTGTGAATTCCAGATTTTAAGTGTGAATTAAATTGTCAAATTTCCACTCTAATACACCTTCTTGAAATCCTCATGAATTATAAATTTGCCGGATTTAGCACTCCTCTAAACGAAAATCTTTATAACATAGCTAGTATTGTAGTTTTAATTTATGTTGCATATTGTTCTTACAAATTGAGTCTTATTATATGCTCATACAAGTTCTTAACTAATAATTTGTAGAGTCCATCATGGCTTTGCCTTAGTAGGTTCTTTATTTTGTATGTGATCAACCATCACCATAGTCCATATACTATCACTATGGTCATTGTGCTTGTTCCACATTGCTACAATATGTCAAAAGCTTCACAACTTCGGACATCAGTGCTCTGTACGTAGGTTCATTCACAAACAGTACTGGTTCTATATTAGTTTATATCAAGAGATATATTATCGTCTCTTTAAGATTCATTTGATTCTTGATATTCAAGTTTCAATCGTGGTGGATGCATACAAAAATGCTTTGGATAAATGATGACTACGAGTTATGTGGTCCCACCGCTCAAATTGTTTCCCATGCTCACTTTATGGTCCCATGACATCGACATGAAAAATAACTAAATTTCAATTATTTTTAAATGAGAATAGTTGTAAAAACAATTAAAATTTAACCATAAAAAATATTGTGACATTATAGTAGGTTCCGTTGTCATTGTGGATTAGTTTGATTTTTATATATTTTTTTTTATAAAAGTTATTGGTGGAACCTAACTCGGCTGAGTTATAGGTCGAACCGGTTCTTCTCCTTTTTTTTTTTTTTTGCTTTTAACTTAAATTATGTTGCAAATAATAACACAGATGGGAGTTGAACTCGTGACCCTCGCATTAAGAAACAACTTCCTAACCATTGAAGCACATGTTCTTTTTGTCTTTTATTTGCTTTTATTAAGAATATATTAAACAAATTTTTGGATAAGATCACAACTGTCGAAATATTGAATACTGTACAAAGCAAATACCCATCAATTATTATTTTTTAGTTGATAATAATACCTCACAAAATTAACGTTTAATACTTTACAAAGCAAATACCTATCAATTTTTTATTTTATTTTTTATAAAAATAACTCACAATATTAACAGACAAAAACATAGACATATATAATTAAAATGCTTCCCTAAAAAAATATAATTATAAAGCTCGAATATTTTATTTAAAACTCATGAAATTTTATTTAAAGCTCATGAATAATTACTCTTCGCTTTTTTATCACATGAATAATTAGTCTATGAAATTATGTTTGTTGGATATTTATTTCTATTTTATATATGTTATTATTTTAGTTTTTCGAGTAATCGAGTCACCGGTTCAATCCGATTTAATCTGATTAAATACCTATACAAATTTAATCTGAACACCGGGTTATCTAACCGAGTCATCCGATTTAATCCGATCATGTCATGCGGTTCAACCAATGACCCGATGGTTCGACCATCGACTCAGTGCCTCTGCCGAGTCGATGACCGAGCCGAGTTTTAAAACTATGGTGGAACCCATCTAGACATTTTGTTAGAGGGTCTCTATTGGAGTGATTGAGTACATATTACGTACTATTATTAAAAAAATTATAAAAAAGTGATGTGTCCATGTGAGACCTGTGTTGAAACAAAAATCTTTTTGATGAATGTTTTAATGATAACAAAACTTATGGAATAAACACTAAGTTTTATGAATGGTGATCTGCTGATGTTTGCACTTAAGTCTTTTCGCAGAAGTTGATAAGAAAGAAGTCTCTTACAAGTGCATATATATACTCATTGGAAGAATACCAAAACAGTAGTATCACAAGCTCAAAGAAGATATAAAAAGAATATTGTTTGAATCAAATGAGTGTTGATTAAAGATTCAACAAGAAGATAAATTTTATGATCAATTGACACATCCCCGTCACCACATGGTTTTCATCAAAGCCTTAAAGATTCGAAGAATAAATGATTAATATTTGAAAGGAATTGATCTACAAATAGTTTCTAAAAGAGTTTAAGGAAAATGCATAAAAGTTTCATTCAAGAGAATGATTGGTTGTACCTTTGTGACTACATGCATGCCTAAACTAAAACATCTCAAAGATACTCAATGCACAAGAAAAATTGTGTACAATCACCGAGATGAATTATGAGAAGAATTGCATCATCAAAATAATTCAAGGTTAATTGACCAAGAAGATATTATCTTCTGATATAGAAAAGAACATTATCAACTTTGATGAAAGAATGTTCTCATGATGAAGATGATTATTACGGTCAAAATTATTCTCATTACTTCATCAAAATGATTAGAGTCAACTTTGAAGAGAAACAAATCCATGAATAAATTATTCATTAAGTCATTCGTTAATGATATTGATTGGAGAATTATCGAAGAAGAAAATTCATGTCATATGCATGAAGATTCTATCATAAAACACTTAGGATGATCCAAGAATCTTCCATCACTATTCAAGATATGGTTTGGGAGAATATAAATCAATCAAAGGAATTTTGACTTCGAGAAAGGTTTCTCATGTTCCTACGAAGATTATTCGGGTCATACAAAGTGAAGAAAACATCCTCGTTTGATGTTTTAAATATAACAAACATATTATAATTTTTAACTTGTTATCTACTAATGAATTTTGTGATAAATGTTTCATGAGAATGTTCTTAACATAAGAAAAAGGTTCTTTGCTCACAAGACAAGTTAAAAACGTCCTTATCAAAGCAAATAAGCAAAATGACATAAATGGACTTTTTGGTACAAAATCAAGAAGCAAAATATTCTATGTCTCACCAAAAGAATATACCTTGGATATATGACATAAATGGAATGATAATCATATGATTACATAAAGGCCTTTCCATTTAAAAAGGAATTGGAAAAGCATGTGCCTTAAAGAAAGAAGAAAAAACTGTTTTACAAAGAAAGAATGTTCTTGAGAACATTCTGGTGAAACTACAAATGGATAAGGATGACATCATAATGTCACATCCACTTACAGCAAGAATACAGCTGTATTACAACCCCACGTGGTGTTGTCTCAAAAGGCTTGAAAAGAAAGGAATATTCTTCAGAATATTCTTCACTTGGAATAACTAATTTTTTGCAACCTTGCACATCAAGCAACAAAACAAATGCACATGGGTTGTTATTGAAAAGTACAACACAGCTGTATGCTTCTGTATTAATGAAGTGGGCTTCAAGCAATCAGCCATCTATCAATAGAGGAACATCTCTATGTTATTGGCAAGAGTTTTTACAAAAAAGAAATCATCTCTCTCTTTTAGTTGAAAATTATCACTACACTTAAAAACTCTTCAACAACAAACAAACTCCAAGCTCTCTCTCACTATATCATTGGATCATAATCTTTTGAGTTTGTTTATTTAAATCTCAAACATGTGTTGAGAAATTTCGATCCAACAAAAATAGCTTACAACACAAAGAAACCAATCTCTCTCTCTCACGTGAATATTCAAAGAAATATTCATAAATCTCTTCAATAATTACAACAAAACAAACTTCAATATCTTTCATCTCTTGTATTTAAGATATCTCTATAAGTTTGTATTTAAAATATCTCCAAGTTGGGATATTATTTAAAATATCTCTTTGAGATATTATTTTGAAATCTCCAAGTTGAGATACCATTAAAAATCTCTTTTAAGATTCCATATTCTACCAACACCCACCACCATACAAAAGTGTAACTAGGTCTCAAGTCTATTGGGCTTAATAGTTTGAGATAGGGTTGTGTTCAACCTTTCTTAAGTGATCAAGAAGCCTGCTGAGAATAATAATACAGACTGTAACGGACTAAACTGGTGTGATCAACAACTTATAGTGTTATTCAGAAGTTTCTGATAGCAGGATACTATAGTGGATAATCTCACACGAAGTATGGGGACTGGAAGTAGCCGGTTAGGTGAACCAGGATAAATCTCTTGTGTTCTCTCTCTCTTCTCTCATCTTTTATTTTTGTCTAACACACTTCACACACTATCACCTAATAACTAACCATATTAATTCATCCGGAGTGCTCTGGTCCTTTAACTAAAATTAATACTTACTCCCTCCGTTTCTAAATATAAGCAAAATTTACTTTTTAGGTTCATTCGTTTAATGATGTATGTGGTCCATATTATGAAACACATACATCATTAAATGAATGAACCTAAAAAGTGAATTTTGCTTATATTTAGAAATGGAGGGAGTACCTATTAACTAATATTTATCCAGAATTTTCTGGTCCCATTTATTTTATTCTTAATATCTCTAGAGTTCTCTGGTCCTTTTATCGCTTTATTTATTTCAGCAATATATCCAGAGTATTCTGGTCCTTTTAACACTTTATTTATTTCAGTTATATCCAGAACTTTCTGGTCTCTTTATCGCTTTAATTATTTCAGCAATATATCCAGAGTATTCTGGTCCTTTTACTTTCAGTCATATATTCCAGAGTTCTTTGGTCCTTTTATTTATTAACTAACAAATATTTTATTTGATTAACATTAACCAAGAATTTTCTTGAGCATATATACTTATTTAAGTTTCAGGAATAATTTTTAAAAGGGTCACAATTCAAACCCCCTTTCTTGCGACGTTTATTGCTACTTCATAGAATACCAATATAGTTTTTTTTTCTTTCACCATTATATTTTTATTTATTGAATTTCATCCAATTTAATTGTTCACTAACTACAATTAATAAGGGTATTTCAGTAAACGATATTGATATTCTTGAAAATTGTACACAAATATGTCGTCAACTCCAATGTTTTGGTGGAGTTAAATTCACCGGTGTATTGGTGAGATTCTATCTGCCGCCTTCTTGCCTTCGCTCAAAACGCTTTCTCCGGTTTGAGTCTGGTTTGACACCAAATCAGTTTTCCATTCACTTCTATTTGCTGCGTCCAGAGGTTCTTGAGGAGTTGCGGATTTCATCTCCTACTATTTTGTCTTTGATCCGTGACGGAGAACCTGAGCCTTTTCCTTACGATATCATGTTGATTTGTATTTCACCCGTCCCCGTTGGATTTACTACGGTGGTGGTAATCTACTTTCACACTTACCTTAATCATTACACATTATGCATAATGCTAATTTAATATCTGAAATAAAGAACGGGAATTTTATGGGAATATTTTATTTTGGTACACAAACATAAAAATGTTCTTCAATCGATCAATT
>Ga0315913_1003974_pt1 | contig 17832 bp, 9 predicted proteins | sample MpolsnodulesMG_FD_207736 | JGI IMG/M metagenome (GOLD analysis project Ga0315913, IMG submission 207736) | Medicago polymorpha root nodule microbial communities from Los Angeles, California, United States - small nodules | ecosystem: Host-associated > Plants > Roots > Nodule | place: USA... | reverse complement strand
ATAACAAACCCGTGGGTCGAAATAAAATAAAACGAAATAATAATAGAAAGTTCTAGAAAATTACTAAGATTTGGTTGAATAATAAATACTATAAAATTACTAAGAAACCCTCCTGCATCAGCTACTGCATGTGATCAGCTTCTAATTGGAATGTTTGTGCCCAAGGTTGCGGCTACCACCAAGCAGCAAAACAAGTTGTAATTCTAGAATCACTCATTCAACGAGTGTTTTGCAATTCGAAGGCTCTTTGTTGTTACCAACCATATGGTATTAACTAATTCAACTCATCCTGGCTCGTCATATTTCCATGTTCATGCAATACTAGTGTTAGACCGGAGAAAATGAAAGAGATATCTTACATAAAAATCCATCCCATAAAGCTAAAAAACTTCAAGCAAAAATTAATCATTCATCCTGGCTCGACATATTTCCAATTTATCGAGTTGAGATTGAAAGAAAGAATTCCAAGAAGCTATTTTGGCATTCAACAATTATTTAGTCTCTAACGTGCATGGGGTGATTAGGAAGTACTGAAATCAGTATTAACTTATGTATCACAAGCATTTCAGGTTGAAAGTGTGTGCAAGTGTCTGATATGTGTTGGTATCTGACATTTGTACGAAACTTGTGAATATATTCCCTCGCTTTTCACTTTCACAAATTATTACTTTGTCTGCATGTTGGGACCGTTTGTGTGTCTGGGTTGGTAGATAAATTTAATTAATGAACAAATAAAGGAATTCAAAGGCAGTGTACACAACATCAAAAGTGAAAGTATATTCATTATCCAAATGCAATAAGAGCAAGAGAACTTGAAAACTGTGAATCCTGCATATCATGAGGGAACATGATGGCTTTGCTCCAAAACAGTAACGAGATGCCAACATTCATCAAATCAAGAATTACTTAATCAGCATTAACAACTTCCGGTAGCAAACAATTTTTCATATAAAATACTAATATACTTAAGAGATGCCAACATTTATCAAATCAAATAAAAATACTAATAAGCTAATATAAATACACATCCACATAGATTAGATACATTAAATCTTTACACAAATATGCTATTCCAAATACAGCTCCATACCATTCATATTGTCATGTATTCAACTCCTTAAGCTGGCTCAGATAAATCCAATTCTGCATGTTAGATGAACAACCACTTGCCATCAAAGATGAATATTGTAATGATTGAGAAGAGAACACTAATTTGCAAACATAAACATACCAAAAAACATTCCACCTAAAAATCAGAAATCAAATGTATAGATCAAATTCAACATTGCAAATTAAATGATTTTTGTTCGGGTACTTTAAAACTTCCATCGCAATGGCCCTAGAGACATGCTATGGTAGTAAAAAAAAAAACTTAACACTTATCCCAGACAAAAGATATCAAATAGCTACAATCCCAAGTTCATATAATTTAAGAAAATTCAAATCTTAGGAAAACAAAAGAAGCAAATGAGAAAGGTAATTGGATTGCATCTTAGCAGTCTCTCACAAGTGCCTCTTAGCATACTCTCTCAAGTGCTTAAAAAAAAAACTGCAGTCCAGAATGAAAATCAAGTGCTTCTTCAACAAAGAACTTGTGAAATATGAATACTAGAGCAAACCCCATCAAAAAGTTACAACAAAGAATTTGTGAACAGTAAATACTAATGGCCTTTTGTAGGTGCTTATGAACTTGAACATATAGAGGACATGACTCTGAAGCATGGTTACTCCAAACATGGAGAAGTACCGGTACCGGGTACGCACCCGTACCGGGTACACGTATGGTACTCGTAACTTAGTACCGAACCGTACCTATTTTTACTTAGTTATTTTGTCATAGTTGGTGCAGCAAAAATGTACGGACGTTGAAAAAATAACCAAAATTATCTTGCTTTTGATGAAAATAGTAGAGGGATGCACAAAAAAAATAAAACTCTCAAGCAACATGATGATAGAAGTGTAATAATTCACTTGAAAAATCTTTTTGCCGTATTACGTACCGGTAGGATATGACAATGTATTGAGGTTTGAAGTGGAAACATTACAAACCCCAGAGAATGAATTGGAAACATATGAAATCTGCCCCAAGCCAAAGCCAATACAGAAATTGCACCTGCAATATACAAACCGTGTTGAGTTTTGGGACATAAGTTCATTTATATCTATCTATAAATGTAAGAAAAATAGTGAAATAGTATCTTGTGAGGGAGTGTATATAGGACCCTGAACTTTGAAACGGAGTTGGTAACGGTAAATAAAACTCAAATAATGTTTTTTTATTTTTTACTCATCTCAATCTCTACAAAAAACAATAAAAAGATAGATATTAATAATATAATAAATAAACAGACAGCAACAATCAGAACTGTGGAGAATAATGACACAGAGCCCTTATTTCCTAACTGGGATTCAAATTGAGAGTACATCAAAAGAAAAGGACTCAGTGAAGGTACATCAACTAATATCTACAAAGAGAGGGAAATATGAACATGGTGGGATAAATATGCACTTGCAATTCCATTTTGAGACACAAATTCATGAAACAAAATCACCTCATGTTCTGGAATTCTTCTTCCTAGATATCTTTGTTTCTTTGTTGTCCACCAAAATATTCTCACATCCATGGAGAGGACTAAAGGATTAAAGTTCCTAGATATCTTTGTTGTGTAATAAATAAGAAAAAAGAAAGAAATTAAAACCACTACATACCAATGCTAGTAGATTTATTTACAAAAATCATCATCTGGAGTACATGAAACTAAAACATCAATAATAAAAACTATTAGAACCATCACCTATACTATCTAAATTTGAACATTACTTCAAAAGAACCATCAACATCCTGCAAATAAATAACACAATCAAACTTGTGTTCCTTCAAAAAAAAAAAACTTGTGTAGAATCATGAAATCTGCAAGAGAAGCACATGAATAGCCTAAAAAGCTTACCTAAAATATTTCAAATCCTTCCCCAAATTTTTACCATATAACCTGAAATTAAGAAAACAGTACCAATCGTTAGCAGTTCCAAACTTTACAACATTCAAATCACTGATTATGAAAATTAGGAATCAGGAAAAGAATCAAAAACAAAATATATAACAAAATCAGAAATAGAAAGCATTAAACAAAATTTGTAAACACCATTCCTACAATGATATTAACAAAATGATATATTGCTAGGCTTATTCATATACAGCCAAGACCAACAAAGGAAAATGACAGTTTGATTCCACTAACATTCTTCTAGTTCACTATTCTTCCTACATTAAAAAAAATAAAATAATAGGAATGGATTCATAGGAATGTCACCATGGACATGATCATGACATTATAAGCATTATGTATAAATTTATAATGTATTTGGCCACATGTAAATGAAACTGCAAGTTTAGAAACTCATTTTTAATCACTAAAACTGAAATGAATTAATTAGAAAACCAAATGAATTAAACCAAAACTTGCCTAATCAAAATTCACCCCTTTAACAAACCGGAATTGAATTTCAAATTTTCATCCCTTTAAAAAACCGGCATTCAAGGATGGGCTGTAGTGAATTTCTGCAAATAGAAATTTTCGATCCCTGTTATTGTTGTGAAAGAGGAAATGGGTTGGTTTGTGTGAATTGGGAAGATTCTCTTGGAGGGAAAACCTTGTACCAATTTAGGGTTATTGTAAGTCTCTGGGTATAAAGTAAGTGTTGAATGAGACAACATTGACCAAGGAGAATATTGAAGATGGAATGGGACTGGTCATGTGTACAGCAAAGCATCCCTTTTTTTAGGGGACCAACAAAGCATTTTGTGTTTGACTTTGAAGAGGCATGCTAATGACATAATATTCTGCTATAAGTAAAAAGCCTCAAAAACATAATGTGCATGTATAGTCTCAAAATGAAAACTGTTTTATAAGAACACTTTTACGATTGAAAATCGTCTTTCAGTGGAAATAATAATCCTAGTTGATACCATAATAATAGAAAAGAACCTTAATAAAATAGTTTCTACAATGAAACAAACTGCAAAGCTAGTAGTTTTCTAATAAACTGATCCTGCAACAAAGGCACCACATATTCACGTTTATTCAACGAAAAATACAAATTTACAAAAATCAAACAAAAAATTGATTAAAGGAAAAATACCTTTGGTTGTATTGGTGTTAACTACCTGAAAAAGTACAAAGCAACATAGCATCAATGAGATTGATAGCAGAATCAAATCAAACAATTATTACATTCAAGTATATATTGACTGTGTTGTGGATTGAAAGATAACTATTAATTAAAATATAAAGTGTGGAAATATGCAAATTGCAGGAAATAGTCGTTGACTCGGTGGTATATAATAGCTGGAGCCATTACTGCCTAATTATCAAACTTGAAATTTGCAAATACGAATTGATATAGAAGCTAAAGAACATAGAAGCATTTCCTATTGAGTATCATCAGTTTTCGTCTTGAGACATTTTCTCAAATACTTTTTGAGTCCTCACTTTCACGATAAATTAAGAAAATGAAATCCAAAAATTAGTGACATGCAAATATATTTATGGTAAAAAAAACCGTCAAGAAAACAAACATATCAAAGAAGGAAGCCACTATAAATAACAAATAAAAAAAATTTGAAAAACTATGACAACTCCCAAAAATAAACTACTCATTACAAAATGCTTACTTCATCAGACATGATTTCCATTCCTCACCGCAAGCTTTTTCAACCTTAATGTTTTTCAAGAATAGACAATGAATCGAAATTAAAAAATTACACTTAAGAAAACCTGAATGAAGTTTCTAACTGCAAATCCGGTGTGGCAGAAGCGAACTCCGACGCGGTGGCCGCTGGTGATTTGTAGATGTGCGTATAATCTTGATTTTGAGAATGATTAAAAGATGAGAGTAGAAAATTGATGGAAGGTTGTTTCTCCATGGATGTTGAGAGAGTGAGTTTTAAAAAGAAGAAGGAGAAGAAGAAACAGTGAAAGAGGAGAAGAAAGTAAACAAAGAGAGAAGAGGGTTTTGGATTATGAGAGAAAAAGAAATCTGCTGCTAGTGAGAGAAAGGGGGTATGAGTCTTTGAGGAAGTGGAACTGGAAAGATACTCTCCCTAAGTAAAATGTATATCAGAGAGAATCTTCTTTGTATTTTAGTGAGGATTTGAATTTCAAAAAATTGAGTTTGCCGCCTAAGCCATGAGAGCTAAATTTGGCTAAAAAAGTGTACCTTTAGTTTTTGTGATGTACATGGCACCAAAAAGTCTAATATTAAGATAGTCATAGCCATGGAAACCAAACAGTGAGCGGGATTTAGGAATGTCCTAGTCAATATAAGAAGCTTTTGACATTTCACAACATCCACATGTAACTTAGCGCATAAGCTACCGTGTGTAATCAGCTCCTAATTGGAATGTTTGTGTAAACGGTTACGGCTACCCCAAGTAGCAGAATAAGTTGAAATTGCAGAGCTACTCTTGCTCCGTGAGCGTTTTGCAAATCTAAGGCTCTTTGTACTTACCAACCACACGGTGTAAAACGTATTATTTTCATGTTCATGCAATACTAGAAATTAGACCCAAGAAAAAGGACAAAATAACCATACATAAAAATCCATCCTAGAGAGCTAAAAACTTACGCATTGCATTAGATTTAGTGCAGAAAGAACAAAATCTACTGTCATGTTATAGTTAAGAGCTGCCACAGAACTTTTTACATAAAAATCAATCTCAGAAAGCTAAAACCTTAAAGCACTGCGTTAGATTTCAGTGCGGATATTGTCATGTTATAGTTAAGCATTGGACAACAGAACCTATATCGTGGCTAGCATAAGCAAACAAGTAATGGACCTGGATTTCATGCGGCCGCAAAACAATGCAGTCATTGCAGTTGGTGAATGTCAACCATTGGATGGAGATCGGCCACTAGTATTTTAAATTTAATAAATCGGATATAAAAAACAACTTGAAGTCCAAGCCATTCGATTTTAATCCTACAGGAGAGATCAAAACCGTTGGATATGTCAACTGCAGCGAATTCATTTCCAATTTGTTGAGTTGAGGTTGAAGAAACAATTCCATCAGGCAATTTTGGTATATAGCAACCCTTTTGACTGGCATGTGTGGCAACACTTAAACAATGGCATATAAATCATTTAATCTCCAATGGGCATTAGGTAATTAGGGAGTTCTAAGGTCAATATCAATCTATGTAGCACCGATAATTCAGGTTGAAGGTGTTTGTCAGTGTGACAGTGTCCGACACACTTTGGTTATATTCAATCACTCATTTTTTAAATCATTGTCAGTGTCTATGTGTCTGTGTTAGTAACATGCTGTGTGTGTCTGTATGCTTCATAAATGTCAACAAGATACGTCTAATCCATGCACAATTGCATACGAAAATGAAGACATTCCATACATCATGAAAATGTATGCAGTGACCAGAAGACACACAATATACTTTAAGATTCAAGTATCTCTACACAAGGTAACGCAACAAACTAGCACAATCATTGATCTGAAATAATGCCAGTCTTCAACAAAAAGTAGTTAAATTGAAATTCAGAATCTTAGCATGTGTAATAGTCCAATTTATATCTACAAGTCATTTAATTTATAGCTTTGCTCAAATTAAACAACCTATCAAAAAAACTAATAAAATTTAAATTGCAAACAGTACTAAGCAATTAAAAAGAAAAAAATTAGGCTGGCAAACGAGTTACCTGTAGTTATTGGAATAGCCACAGTTGTCCAAAACATAACTGTGGTGATAACAAATATTGCTACTAATAATGCTCCAATATACATTGCTGTCACCAAAGCAAAGAAAAGAGCCAAGAATCCTCCAGCTACAGCCAAAGAAATTAAAAGGGAGACAATGATGGCATTGATAGTTGCAACCATAAGGGCAAACTAGCACATAAATTAGGCAACAAGTTAAATTCAGTAAAATTAACAGCTTATGTTACAGATGTAATAAATCCAGTACTGACTTTTACCTAAGAGTTTAAACTTCTCCGAGTATTTTCCCTTGATATGATAGCAGAGCCTCATCAACAAGTGATCACTAGTTAGGCGTTAGTCCTTACAGCCTCTATTTCATCAAATTAAAAGGTAAAATTTCAGCACAAGGTATAGTGAGGTTGTGCACTATTACAGAGATAGTATCAAAATCACTCAGGTCTCTTTATCGAACAAGTTAAGCTTTTAGGACAATTTTCAAGACTTGACGTTGCAGCATCTACGACCATGTGTTCTAAACTGCCCCTATTATTCTAATAACAAAATAAATATCAAAACATAGTTGGTGGACCTAAGCATTGTTACCAATCCAAGCCCACAACTCTCTTGCATGAAGGGGAAAGTATGCAACTCATGAATGAATGTGTACATTTGTGACTGTGTGTGTGTGTGTGTCTGTGCGCATGAGCGCACACACCTGTCAGGTGGTTCTACTGTTGTAGGCTTTCAATTAATAATGTGTACTTTACGTCTTTACCTGAAGCGCCTGTCATAACCTTGCTTAGTTCCCCCAGCTGAATCACCTACAGCTATGCAAATTTCTGCAACATGGGGATAAAGAATAATGAACTTTCGATTCAAAAAACAGTTCTATTCATCAAAAAGATCAGGCAATCTAATATGCAAGTTGCATAACCCAAAATGAAATTGCGTAGATAGATCTCATTTTATTGACTTAAAAATGATAGTTCAAATATTACTCACAAAAATACAAGCTAGTAGGGATAGCTGTATATAAACTAGAAGGATATTCACAACAAATAACTATATTATTACCCAAAACAAATAACGTAATTGATAATAAGTGGATGACAATGAGTGATACAACTATTGAGCCACAGAGGTTTTATTATGAATCTACAATCAAACAGTTTAAAATGGATTAACAATTCACACGCAAGTTGAATAACATGGTATATAATAATAGAGATGTCAAAACACAAAAAGAAAGAAACTATGTCAAAACACATACCAGCTGGATACAATGGAGGCCTTGACAGAGCTATCTAACTCCATGAATTGCACCAACTTCCAGACACGGAACCTTATGACCTACATAATCTGGACAAACCCTTTGCCCTCATTTCGTCATACCACTTATGAGCCTGATCTCTCATGTCTAACTTCCAATATGCATTAATGAAACATGTATAAGTAACTACATTTGGTGAACAGCCTTCCTGTAACATTCTATCAAATAATGTCTTCGCTATTACCATTTCTCCAGTATTACAAAAAGCAGCTATTAGAGTATTATATGTAATCTGATCTGGATGCACACCCCTTTTTTCCATATCCTTAAATAAGTCACATGCCTTACCAATTTTGCAATTACGGATGCATAGGTCAATAAGAGCTGTATACGTTTTGACGTTGAAAGTGATTCCTACTTTTGTCATTCTTGTGAATAACTTCACAGCCTTTTTAGAATTCATCTGTTTGACAAAGCAAGATATAAGAGTACTATAATTAACAACTCCGGGAAGTACATTCCTTTTAAGCATTACTGGCAGAAGCTGCAGTGCTTTTTCTGGAAAACTTTCTCTGCAAAGCTTGTGGATGAATTCATTATATGAATATGGGTTGAGGGAAACTCCATGATCCCGGAATTCCTTCAACAATGCCAAGGCTTCATTGAAGTCACGCTTCCTGCAGTAAATACTAAGGATATGATTGCAAGCGATGGTATCTGGCCATATACCACGTTTTTGCATGATACTATAAACTTTCAATACGTTAGCGAATTGTCTCAATTTGTAGAACCCCTTAATTTGACTACAATAACAAAAAGCAGAAGGAGCAAAATTATTGCCACCCATCTCCTCCAAAAGCTTTCCGGCTGAAACCATATCGCCTTCCCTGCAAAATCCATCAACTAAAGTTTCATAAATAGTCTGATCATATTTGCAACCAGAAGCACCAATAGCACGGAACTTATTCATCACGATTTGCATCGGCATAGTCTTGCTCTTGCATAGACGTTGGATGATGGAAGTGTGGCTAACAATGGATGGTTTTATTTGGTTGAGCTTCATATCCTCCCTCAAGTCAAGAACTTTCTTATCATCTCCATTCTTGCAGAAGGCATCAATTAAAATGCTATACCCATAAACATCGGGCAATATTCCAAAGCTCTTCATTTCTTCCAAAACTTGTGAAGCTTCATCTAACTCACCTCTTTGACACAATCCATACATGATAGCATTAAAACAATGGTTATTGATTGGCTGGTTTTCACGGCACATGTTACAAATTAACTTCCATGTAACCCTAAGAAAACCAGCTTTACAAAGTCCCTTGATATAAGTACTATACGTGACAACATTCGGGGTTTCTCCACTCCTATAAATCTTACCTAAAATCTCAGAAGCCCGACTGATATCAGCATTGCACCGAACATCTCTACAATAAAAATTCATCATGATCGTATAAGTGTGGATATTCGGCGTTGGACCAAAATTTCTCAAATCCTCAAAAAAACACCTCACACTCACACCATCACCATCATCACCCACTCTATTAGCATCTACCAAACATTTCAACAAGAAATTGCAAGACATAATATTAATTTCAATCCCAACATCCTTAGCACTAACAAAAACATAATAAGCATGTTCAAGCATATAGTTTGAAGCAAAAACTTTGATAAGCATATCAAACACAATAACATGACATGCCGAATGAAGCAATATCGAAAACAATTCGCGAGTGTCGCGAGCATTCTCTTTATAGAATTCAAGAATTTCTCTAAGCAAAATAAAGACTTCTAAAGGCATAGAAGCGAAAGCATAAGTGTGAATGATGATAGTAAAGGAATTGATTGAGTGAGAAAAACCATGAGTTTGAACCCAACCCTTGAACTTGATTTCTCTTGCAACACCCCAATTTAAGGACTTGAAGACTTTAGCAACTAAATGAGGCAATTTTGTTGTGGTTTTGTGAAGTGGGGTGTAGAAATTTGGAGTTGAAGGTTCCAACAGTAATGCTGTGGAAGAAGATGGAGAATAAAACCTGTTGAAGAAATGGACTCTGCTACTGCGGTGGCGGAGTAAGCATGTCACCGTCATGAAGATTCACTCACTTAACATTGTGGCCGCCGGGGGGACGGAGGAATCACGGCGGGATTGTCGGGGCAGTTCAGTTGCGTGTTTTGTGGTGTTTTAAAAAGGAGTGTAGACTTCATTCTAAACTAAATCAATAAATTAAAAATCACTTTTATGAAATATCATTTTATCGTTTAGAAGAATTATATTACATTTTTATTTTTACGATTTGTGCATTCTTTGGGTTACGTTATTTTAATTTTTAAGTGACAAGAGTACCTAAATTTAAATTAGTTGAAAAATTGGAAAAAAAGAAGAAATCTATTTACCTATATGTAGTAGAGGGCGCAATAGAGTATGAATGGAAAATGTTAGGACACAGTCTTTAATATTTTATTCAGATGGGTTGCACATCCATGAGAGAGGGTGAAAATTTAAAGTGCCACAATGAAAAAAGAGTTTTGAGAAAAGTTATATGAGAATGTATAAATTTAAAATTTTAAGTAAATTTAGGTGTAATCAGAAATATATGGGATCGACTAGAAAATTCTATATTTTTTTGCTCCACATTTTTTTCTCTCTTCCAAACTATTGATTGATGCTCATAAAAGCTCTCAAGAGACAATGCATTGTCTAACAGATTATGCTAACAAATGTCCTAAATTGTACATTTTTTGACTTTTAAAAAATTAAATTCACAACTTTTCATCATTTTCTTAATACAATTTTTTTATTTTTGTTTTGTTAACCAATGCTCTGGGGGCATTCTTTGGCATTTCCCTTGTCTAAATTCGGAGAAAACACAAATTTTGTGCTACATTTCCCAACAAAATATATCGTTTGGGAGAGGCTATCTCGTGGATTCTGGCACTCTTGCGCCAATTTAGGTCAATTTCAATCCCACTCATAAAAATTGCAGACATAATCACATTTTGTTATAATACATGATCCTGCTCTCGTTTCAACTGAATACCCGATGTTTTCACATCTGGTTCTTTATGAGGATGGCTAGCTACACTAATATCGCATATACACTTTTGTTCATACAAGTACATCAATCAACTACAAACATTTCAAAATTACATTATTAACCACACAAATGCAATTTCATGCGTGCTTTAAGTTGTACAATACCAGGTAATAACGTAGGCTAACAAAGAAAAACCAATACTTTTTCAACCCTTAATTGTGTAACACAATACATACAACCAGCATATATCAACACTGCTCTCAGCTCATAAGTACAAACATAATCATAGCCATCGAAACCAAACAGTGAGTGGGATTTGGGAATATTCCAGTCAACAGAAGAAGTTTTTGCTATTTCACAGCATCCACATGTAACTCAACACATAAGCTCCTGCCTGTGATCAGCTCCTAATCGGAATGTTTGTGTGAAAGGTTGCGGCTACCCCAAGCAGCAGAATAATTTGAAATCGCTGAGCCACTCACGCTTAATGAGTGTTTTGCAAATCCAAGGCTCTTACTAGCTATCAACCATGCAGTACAAAAGAACCCAACCCATCCTGCTCGTATTATTTCCATGTTCATGCAATACTAGTGTTAGACCAGAAAAAAGGAGGAACCAACAAGCAGTCTTAGATAAACATCCATCTCAGAAAGCTAAAAACTTCAGCATTGCATTTGATTTCAGAGTCACAAGGAAAAAATATATTGTCATGTTATAGTTAGAGCTACCACAGAACCTCTGCAGTGGCTACATCTGCAAACAAGCAGTGGACCTAAGTTTCCTACAGTCGCAAAACAATGCAGTCATTGCTGTCGGTGAATGTCAACCGTTCGATGGAGATCAGCTACTTGTATTTTAACTGTAAATTTATTAAACTGGATATAGTATACAACTTAATCAAAGCTGTTCGATTTTCATCCTATTCCCAAGATCATGACTGTTGGAAATGTCAACTATAGTGAATCTATTTCCAATTTGTTGAGTTGAGATTGAAAGAAAGAATTCCATCAGGTAATTCTGGTATTCAGCAACTATTTTGACTAGCAGTGTGTCGGCACTCAAAATAATTGGCATATAAATCATTTAATTTCCTGATGTGCATTATTAGGTGATTAAGGAGTTCCGAGGTCAATATCAACCTATTTAGCATCAACACCTCAGGTTGGAGGTGTGTGCGAGTGTCTGACCGGTGTCAGACTGTCAGTGTATGATACTCATTCGACACTGAGACCTGTTTTTCTGTGTGTTTGTGTTGGTTTTGTGCCCGTGTGTGTCAATGTTTCATAGATGTCAACAAGATTGTGTCTAGTCCGCGTACAATTACATGCAAAAATGAAAACATTCAATATATCATGAAAATGCATGCAGTAACCAGAACACACACAAACACACACTTCGGAAAGATTCAAGTATTTTTCTATACAGAATAATGCAACAAACTAGCCCAATCGATGATCTGAAATAATGCCAGTCTTCAACAAAAAGAAGCAATTTAATTGAAATTCAAAATCTTAGCATGTATTATAGTCCAATTTATATCTACATGTCATTAAGAAAATTTAACCTATAGCTAATCTATCAGAATGTTCATAACAATTTTAATAGCAAACAAGATTAAGCAATTAAAGAGAAAAGAAAAAGGTTGGAAAACAGCCAGTTACCTGCAGTTATCAGAATAGCAACGGTTGTCCAAAACACAACTGTCGAAATTGCAAATATGGCTACTGATAATGCTCCAATATATATTGCTGTCACTAAAGCAAAGAAAAGAGCCAAGAATCCTCCGGCTACAGCCAAAGAAATGAAAAGAGAGACGATGATGGCATTGATAGTTGCAACCAGAAGGAGAAGCATAAAGGTAAAGAGTCCTGTCAAGGCAACAAGAGCAATTGTCCCAACCTGCAGCAATTTGAAAAAGAAACCATAAACATTCAACTAAAAGGATAATTTAATGATACCCCATTTTCTTGACACGATGATTACACTAAAAATATGGATAATTATGCAGCTTAACAATTTCATTTACCATGTTCTCTTGAATTGGTGTAGAAATATCCATGATTTCAATACTGAGAATGAGATTTCTTACACACAAATATTGCAGGAAACACAACCAGAAGGATGAAACTGAAATGATATGAAATGCCATCTTTCTCATTCACTGATTAACAAAGAGCAACCAAATGGCTTATAAACACCAGAGCCCAATAGTGATGTATCGAGGGGGTGTAATGGGAAAACCCAAGTCCCATGTAAAATAAATATAGAAGCCACAGGCTAACTAACTACTCTGTAACTAACTAACTAACTAACTAAAAGTCTAAAACTAACATTTTACACAGTGAAGTCAACTCGCATAACTTATTATTACATGTTTCACAGCTAAGCACATCAGGATTTTAAATAAAGGACCGGCCCACAACCACAACCAAGACTGCGATATAACAGATTTTTGATGTTTTTGAAACTATAAAGCGACCACAACTGAGGCTCATCGATCGTGATCCTCTACAATATCAATGATCAAAACATGATTACCATTCCAATTGTTACTGCAATCACTATTTTTTCCCCCACCAAAATGTGTCATGGACACCCAATTTTCCTTACACCTACGGGCTGCGACACCCGGTTAATTACATGCAAAATTGTTGTTAATTCAGCTGAGTAAATAGTTAGTTTAGATTGATCACATTCAAAATTATGAAATGTGGTTAATAATGTACTTGAATTTTTGTTTTTTTGAATGACAAATGTTAGTTGTTGCGTTAATATTTTCTCCCTTGTCAAGATTCAAACTCTGGACCGTTAATCCCTTAGCTCAACCAAGTGAGCTACCCAACCCCCAATCATGTACTCGAGTTAATCACAATTGAGTGTGAATTGAAAAAAAAACATCTAATCAACTAAATTAACCACATTTTTTAACATGATTAACTGAGTGTCGCAGAAGTAGGGGGAAAAACGTGTCTCTGAATATCATTATTCTTTTTTGTTGGTCAAGTAGCTGAGTGACCAAAATTTCATCCGAATAAATGGAAAATCTTAGATTGGAACCCCGACCACTGCATATTGCAATGTCCTTACCAGCTAAGCTCACATGAACTACACTCGCCATTTAAAACCCTGAAAAACATTACTAATTTAGTAATTTTAATATGATTTTATTTTGAATGTTTATTATTATTTTTCTTGTTAAGAAGTAATTTATAATCATTAATCACACTTCTGAGAACAAACATTGTTAATATAAATATTATGAAGATCTATAGTGACTACAATTAGTAACTGCAGTCACAATTTAAAGCGTTGGAATAATATACGAACAAACTTTGCATTAATTAGAAGTATCAACAATTAACTATACAGAGAGAGTAACCGAACCGAAATGAGAAGGAGAGGACGAAGGGAAGAGCCTTGACGAGACCAACGAAGAACACGGCGAGAGTAGTTTCTAGAAGCTTCGGGAATGTAAGGAGAGAGTGAGGTTTTGATCCGATTTGCAGTATAACAAGGTTCTGAAATCAGACTCTGAACGACGTCGTATATCTTCTTCTTCTTGTTGCTGTTGAAGCTCTCTTCTTCTACTGTTACTCCGTTTTCCTTCTCTGCCATCTTTTCAGTTCAGATCGAACAGCTCAATTTTGAGTTAGTTGGAGGATACAATACTGAATTAAATGTGCTCAATGTAGTAGTACAATGCGTCCCTCGTTTTTCTCATGACTATATATTTTATTATTAATTATAAAGGAAAAATGATTTTTCATTCATTGTTGTATTTTTTAATATATTATATGACAATAATTATTTGTTAGATCACTTTCTTAACACTCGTATCAGATTGAAACTTGAATTTTCAACTCTTTTAATACTTGGTTAAAATTAGTTCAGTTTAAAATCAATTGAGCTATCAAACCTCAATAATTAATCAATACAACAACTAAATTAACCATATTTTTGAATCTCATTAATAATAACGACATGCTTACAAGGAAAGGTCCTTAAAACATCTTTCATTTAATTTTTTTTATATATATTTAATGGACAATGACACACAAAGGAAGGGGCACATAATTTGACCTGCGTAAGAGGACATATTGTTGCATGTGTGGCATTTCGACTTTTACATGTGTTTGTCTTCTTTATTTAGCCAATAGTAAACTTAGAAAATGGATCATCCCAATTGCTTTGTAGCAACCTCAACAGATGGTGGTCTTGGTGTGAATGGATCTCGGGGTACCCAACAATCAGAACTTGCATCACCATTGTCTTTACCACTTGTTTTTGCACAATCTTTGACATTGTCTGCATCATTTTGATTTGTAGCTACCTCAGCTACAGATGGTGGACTTGGTTTAAATGGATCATGGGGTACCCAACAATCAGAACTTGCATCACCATTGTCTTTACCACTTGTTTTTGCACAATCTTTGACATTGTCTACATCATTTTGATTTGTAGCTACCTCAGCTACAGATGGTGGACTTGGTTTAAATGGATCATGGGGTACCCAACAATCAGAACTTGCATCACGACTGCCTTTACCACTTGTTTTTGCACAATCTTTCGCTCTATCCACATCATTTTGCTTTGTCTCAACTATAAAAATGTGAGCCATATTCAAATAAAATTACACATATTTTGCATCAAAGTTTCCTTAAAATTAGTAATTTAGGAATAATGAGCACAAACTTCACAAATTTTGTTAGTCATAGTTGATAACATACATATATTGTATCATTTATCGTCAAGGCTACAAGAGCATTATACGTCAATCATGGGATGAGTAAATCTTAAAGCTATTATTGTATTTTATTCAATAATCACGATTACAAAAATCAAAGGAAACTTGAAAATTCATTCTTTCCAGAGATTGAGGAAATCTTACCCAAGTGCCTAGCTTCCACCATGAAAGAGATTAAAACAATCATGACCAAGAGGCCTTGGATAAGCAAGGTTAGTTTAGAAACCATTTTTCTTAAGTAAATTAGAATCAACTAAAAGTTTTCTATATGAAAGATGTGAAAGGTAGGGTCAAAATGTATTCTATATATAAGAGAGCTGGATGGTGAGTGGATGAGGCCATCTATGATATTATTATTTGGGACCGATTTGACCTTTAATGCCTCAATTCTTCACTAACCAAAACATACATAACCAATATTATCAACGTATCTCGGCAATTGATTATCATTAATCACACATTATTGTTTTCCTCAAATTTCAAGCAATTACTACTATCAATCACTCCATTAAAAACCTCCTAGAAAAGAAATCAAAGCAATTGAATTTTCTTCCTCCTTCATCAACTCAACAGAATTTCAATTCTAGAGTTTATTACAGGTTTAAAATCTTCTTTAACACAAAATTTCCTTGAAATTAGTAATTTAGGAATAATGAACATAATAAACTTCACAAATTTGGTTCAAAATAATTAATAATATACATATATCCATCGACAAATGTGCAGGTGCATGAGATGATCACATGAATTTTACTATAGACAAAACAAGACAATAAGAGTGTCCAATTAAAAATAATCAATTAGAGTGAAAGTGGTGAAAATGGCTTACTACTTGAATTATTTTTTATGGTTAAAAAAAGGGTGGATCCTTAATGTAATTGGGGGTTGACCATTAAGAAAAGTATGAAGATATGTTTATGGAGGGAAATTGAACACGGAGTGGAAATTTATTCCACTATGGTCAATTCTTTAGGAGCATTGTAAGGAGGTAAAATTGTCAATCATCAAATGAATAACTCTTGAACCTATTATTGCATTTTATTCAATTATTATGACTGCAAAATACAAAAGAAAATTGAAAACTCATTCTTTCTAGAGATTGAAGGAATCATACCCAAGTGCCTAGCTTCCACCGTGAAAGAGATTAAAACAGCCATGGCCAAGAGGCCTTGGATAAGAAATGTTAGTTTAGAAACCATTTTTCTGAAGTAAACTAGAACAAACTAAAAGTATTGTAAATTAAAGATGTGAAAATTAGGGTCAAAATGTAATCTATATATAAGAGAGCTAGATGGCGAGTGGACAAGGCCATTGAGATTAACACAAAATTTTTGGTCTTGTCTTAAATTTGGAAATGGTTTTTTAGTCAACAAAGCATTATATTTTTTTCCTAAAAAAATATATTTCTTCATACGAGCATAATATTTATTTAATAAAAAAGGTGATAATTTTAATTTTTAAAACAGTAATAATATAATTCAAATCAATATTTAAATTTTGGTGGATTCTAGGGTGAGGGTTCAACCAAGTCCCTCATCGGTGGACCATGAAAAATATACCATCAGATTTAATCAAAGGTTCATATTTGCTAAAAGTAAAATGAAGAAAATCTACACATTCCCACACACAATACTACCCATATATCTCCCCAATTAGTATCCATGAATGAATGCTCCAAAAGAAACCTCTGAAATATCCATGAATAATTAAGAATGATACTCAATGAATATGAACAAAATTAAATTGATTAACAATCAAAATCTTTTATCTTATTTGTTTCTATTCACAACACTTGTTTTTAATTGAGTTATACAAACATTTAATTGAAGAATGAGGGCGCTGTCTCTGAATCAAGGACGGAAAATTTATGGTTCCAGTTCCATCGGTGCTACGAAGAATACCCTATCCAAGATTTCATAAGTTTTTTTTTTCAATAAAAAAGGCTTTCATATAATTATCTGGGAGTTCACTAGTTGTGATTCATTCCAACTTCAAGGTTATAATAAAGAGAAGAGGACATGTCTGAAATTGTTGCATTGTTGCAGAGGTTTTCATTCATTTTCAA
>Ga0315913_1003971_pt1 | contig 17838 bp, 13 predicted proteins | sample MpolsnodulesMG_FD_207736 | JGI IMG/M metagenome (GOLD analysis project Ga0315913, IMG submission 207736) | Medicago polymorpha root nodule microbial communities from Los Angeles, California, United States - small nodules | ecosystem: Host-associated > Plants > Roots > Nodule | place: USA... | reverse complement strand
AAAGGTAAGATTGTATTTTCGGTAGACATGTAAAAAAATTAAGAAGGATTAAGATTGTATTTTTGATAAACATTAAGTTTCATATTTAGAAAATAGACTGGGATTAAGATTAAGTTAGATTGTTCTTTACAAAAAGATTAAGTTATTGTGTTTTATTGAAAGAGTTTGTTTGTTTCAAGAGAAAAAATAGGGGGAGATTGAAGCAAAATACTCAAAAAGATATAATTTTGATGACATTAAGTTTCATAATTAGTGAATAGATATGTTAGTGCGTTTTAATTTTAAAAAAAAAATGTGTTTTATGGAGTGAGTTTGTTTAATTTGTTTTTAAGAGAGAAAAAATAGAGGGATGTTAAAGCAAAAGACATAAAAGGATATATTTTTGATGACATGTCAAAAAATTAAGAAGGGGTAAGATTGTATTTTCTATAGACATTAAGTTTCATAATTAGATAATAGATAAGTTAGTGTGTTGTATGGAGCGAGTTTGTTTTAATTTGTTTTTAAGAGAGAAAAAATAGGGGGATGTTGAAGCAAAAGACATAAAAAGATATAATTTTGATGACGTGTCAAAAATTAAGAAGGGGTAAGATTGTATTTTTAATAAATATTAAGTTTCATATTTAGAAAATAGATTTTCATATGTTGAGATATGGAGAGAAGCATCATTAAAATAACACACAAATTTTATCTGATGTTTATTAGCTGAATCACCTCTCTTCTTACCTTCATCCACTAGAATTATAATTTTTAAGTGATTCATCGAGAAACAATTCTATTAATGCATATTTAAAATTGAATCATATACATCTCTACTAAATTTTTACAACACTGTCTCAATTTTTTACTCTTCATCTTTTTTTAGGATACGTATATGTGAAGTATCTTGAAAGTATCTGTGGAGTATCACATAAGTATCTCATGGAGTATTGATAAGGCGTAAAAAAAGTTTTTTTAAACAATAACTATACCTTAAAACTTGTGATATTTTCCTATAATTAGGACCAATAATTTTTATGAAAATTTTCTTATATATAAAACCGGAAAGAGTATTATAATGAGTTATTATATATTAAAAAAAATCAACGTATATATAATTTTACAAATTTATATATATAGTGCGTCTTCTTTAAAAATTATATATATATATATATATATTGAGAGAGAGAGTGAGTGAGAGAGAGAGATATGGTGTATCAAATGAGTGGAGAATTTATTGTAAAAGATGAGAAAATTTATTTATAACCATTACATTTATATCAATGGATGAGATTAAATTGGTCTTTAAACGGTGCACTTACACTCAATCCACTTCAATCTCATTTCCTGTGAACATTCTCATCTTTGGAGATACACTATCATCATACCATCACATCAAAGCCACCATGTAAGGGTTTCCAAAATTGTGAGTGTGAAAGAATGATAATTCCAATTGATTATTAATTCAAAGATAAGATTGATAGATGAGAATCCAAATAAGATTGGTGTTCTTGATACAAACAAGAGAAAGGAAAAGATAAAAGAAGATTAATAAACAAATTATAAATTGCATAAGATGGGAAGAAAGGAAGATGCTTAGAGTTAAACGAAGGAAATATAGAATGTAATATTAGTTAATTATGTTTACACTTATTAATAGAAATTATTATTGAAAGCAAGATAATAGTAATAAATTAGTCAAATTAACCTTAGTAAAATAAGAGAAATGCAAAGCTTGGGAATGGATGTGGGTCAAATGGTCAAACATTGAAACATATTCCTCCGGTTTTTATTAGAAGAAAAAAAACCAAAAAACATCAAAATTAATGTAATCATTGTAATCTTTTAAATAATTTTACCAATATAACCTCATAAAAAAGTGTGAAGCATTAAATACACTCACTAATATTAAAAACACAAACATTAAATAAGGAGTAGAAAAGTCTTTTAAGCAATAACTACACTTTAAGAATTGTGACATTTTTTTATAAATATAACCAATTATTTTTATAAAAAAAATATTATATATAGAATCGGAGCGAGTATTAATTAGTTGAAAAAATGTAGTTAATTGTACATTGAAAATTAAAAGTAAGAGACAAATTGATTTGCTAAAATTATTATGAAACAAATAGAGTACCTATACATGTGGGCCAATGGACAATATTAGTCATTTATAACATTACAAATGATATTTAAAAAAAACTACAAATGAGACAAAAGAGATGTGTTGTTTGTGCGTTAGTGGTGGAATGATGGATGTGGGTCAAATGGTCAAACATTGAAACATATACCTACTCGAAAAAAAAAATCTCAAAAATCAAGTGCAGGCATAAAAGTCTCTTCTACATGGTCCGTCTCTATCCCTACCTCTATAAAAGGAACTTCATTTCAAACAATTAAGTTGATGATTTCCGAAAAATCTCCCTTGAGGGAAAAGAGTGTGAGGGAAATGGATAAGCCAAAAAAATAATAATAGCTGAAGTATACAAAAGTGAATTCAAATGACAAAAAGGTATGTTCAATGACAAGTGAAAAATTGCAACATGTGATAGAGCTTAAATGCAAGTCCTCTCTATTGAGAGTTATTAGATCATGTTGTAAATCAATCAAGTATACACATACAATCAACTCTATAATCATATTTTTATATACTTTCATTGATATAAGATTAAATTTGTGATATCATATCTATGAGAGTTAGAATCCTAAATTCGATTGTGTATCAAATCAGATACAAACTATTTGTAAATGGCTCAGTAGTGTCAAGATCCTTTATTGTTAACGGAGCTTACTTCTATTCTCTTATCTATGATTTGTGTAAGAGATTCTATTTGTTGGGTTCTCTAAGGCTTCGTTTGCGAGTTTGGAGGGAAAGGAAGGGGAAGATTTGGGAAAAAAAAGGATGAGTAAGTGGAAGAAATATTGGAAAATGGGTGGAGATGGCTTTGAGGGGTTAACTTTTCTTCATAACACAAAATTCTCCTCATTTAGGGGAACTAAAAAATTGTATTGGAGGAAAGTTTTCGAAGGTTTACATAAATTTTTCAAATTTAAATTATGTTGATATAATATTTTTAAAATTAAAAATATAGTATCATATGCATTAATATTTCTCCATTTCCCTCAAGATCAAGAAGTAGACAACATATATCATTCTTGTTACTAAAAAACTTCATTGATAATGAATTTTCACCGTAAATTCATTAGAATGAAAAATGCTATCAAGAGTCCCTGTAACACTAATTAGCATGACCCTATTAAAATTGGGACTTACAATAGAAAATGCTACCATTCATCTATGATCAATGATCACGACATTAATAACTTGACAATAATAACATTCAAAATACGCTGACCAATCTAATAATTTAGGGTTCTAAATGACAAAGTTTGTTAGCATTAATAAATTTTACTAGTGTCCCTTGTTAGAAAGGATTTGGCTAAACACATATAGCATATTAGCATTAAGAGCAAATAATGGTCAAGATCTAAAGCATACAGGTAAGTTTGATGTGATGACTAATAGCCTGCCCATAATACAATATTAATTAAAGGTACTTCACATTTAACCTCTATTAATTATATGATAGACTATATCCCTAAAGTTAACTCAACCACCTTCATCATTCAATATTTGGGTCATAAAAGAAATACAAATATTAAACCACAAAACAAAATACGTCAATATCACTTGGAGGAATGAAACAAATCCATTTCAAAATCCTTAAGAGGAAAAGAGTTGTAATGAGAAATTAAAGCAATGGTGTGTCTTAGGTTTAAACCTCACATAATACTGGTCCCTCTTCTAAAACACATAAATGATAGGGAAATTAATTAAGAGTTTACTTCAAAACTAAAGCCTAAGCTAAACAAAAGACTGGTCCTAACCATATCTAATTAGTCCATAAGAAAAGTTTGATAGGGTAGTAAGGTCATAGTGTTAGGTCAACATTTAATATACCTAGGGGAAGTCAATTCCCGAACCTTATAATTAATCCTCTTAGAAAGGATTTTGCAAGGTGCGCTCTTGACTTCACCACATTCTTGTAAATTAAGCCTAATTAAGTTCCTCACCACCTTTTAATTTTTTTTTCTTCCATAAGCAATGCAACCCCTTCATCCTTGTAAACTGCAATAGAATTGTAACAAAGTTAGAAAGAACATTAAGACAGAATAATTGAAGTTGTTATAATGTTAATTAATATTGTTCACTAATGCTAGTTTTTTATTTTTTTGAAACGACAAGTTTATTGAACTAGCGCAACTTCAAGTACAAGACGTACCAGAACACAAGAACGTAAAACAAGAGTACAAAAGATAGGAACCGTCAATGGACGAAACAATGACAAAAAAAACCTATAACTTGACTGTAAAAGCCGACACATCAATAATTGAATTACTAATGATAGTATCCTATACTCCAGATGATTTGATGAAAGTAGTACTCCTTCTCCTATAACTCGATTATAAAAGCCGACATATCAATAATAGAACTACTAATGCTAGTATCGTATACTCCAAATGATTTGATGAAAATAGTACTCCTTAAATATCAAGTCGTTAAAAACACATACATCTTACATGGTTATAATTGTGATCCGCAATCACAATTGCAGCCACATTTGTCCACATTTAGTGCAATATAAAAGTTTACGCGTAACTGCAACTGGGATTGCTATCACAATTTTAAACCATGTAATGACATGCTTCTAGAATCAGTAATCATTCAAACTAGTTCTTTAAATTGCAACTCCATAATGATTTATTTCAAATTTTCACTACTAATAATAACCAACATGAAAATCTTCAATATAGGATAATACATAATGAGCTTATCACCTCAAAATCCATTATTAGTCTTGAAGCTCAACTAAGCACTTTCCCCAGATAAAGAAGCTTTGATTCTCTCAACAGTACAAGCAATAAGACTATTAACAGTAGCAACTGATCCGAGAGAGAGTTTAGCAGTTGGAGTAGAATCAACCAATATCTGAAAAGCGACGGTCAGAAGGGATCCACCAGCACCAGCTCCTCCCCCTCCGCCAGTTTCACCGCCGACTCCATTTCCATCAGAGAGGATAGCAAATCCTGATGGAAGAAGTGCTACATAATCTGGATCTCCTCCATTTAGAACTACATTCATAGCAACCATATCTACTGGTGCGTAGATAACAAATGAGCCTGTTGCATCTGTTACACTCTCTTGTAGTATTAACATGTTGCTCTGGCTTGAATTTGGACTCTGCATATAGTGTTTATAGTTTAGTAACACTTAATTCAATGATCCGTTTAAATAATGTAAATTTAACTGTCCGCAACTACATTTGCGATTGCAATGTAAAAGATTTTGAGGTATCTTCAACAACATTGCAAACTCAATTTCAACCGCACTCTCTTGCATTTTGCCACAATATAAAAGTTTGCAGCGTAACTGCAACAGTAATTTAAAATACGAGGATATTATATCGACTTACATTTACTCTAAGGAGAGACACACAATTTCCAGTATCGCGTCCATTTGCAATGTGCGCCATTTCTTGGACAACTCCACCATTAGAAAGAATATCCCACTGTTATTGAAAAGGTTAAAAAAATTAAAAGACGTAAAATAAAAACCATAAGCAATCCTAAGGGAAATGGATATTAGTAATAGGAAAAACATTACCTCAGTTCTGGAGTTCTCGTTACGAAGAAATTCAAAAACTTGTGTTGGTGGAACAGGAAGCCAAAAAGAAGTAGCAGCACTGAGAACAATACCAGGAGGTCTTCCAGGATCATCGACACTCTTACGCGTCATCACTCTCACATCATCAGCTCCTGTTCCAGACAGTGTTGTCCATGTGTGTGCTGTTGAAGCACTCACTCCACCACAAAAACTTATCACCATTCTCTCTGCCAGTTTCAACATACTCTTCCTCCCTTCTTGGTTTGTTATCACTACAATCCACATTATAATTTATAACACTTGTTATATCATAAATTTTAAGGATAAGAATTTAATCGATATTTACTATCAGAATCTATACATGCATTTAATCATATCAATTAAATTATAGTTTTAATATATGATGAAAATAATGTAAAAGAAATGTGTTGATATGATATATATACCGCCAACATCTACGGTGGGAATGTTTGTTGCCATGGAGCTAGCAAGTCTTTCACATTGTCGATCTAAAGTTGAAACCCAACGTTTTGCACCAAATGCATGTCCAGTGCTAACAATCTGCTTGTATAGATTGTGAACTCCTCTCTCATCCACTTCTACATGTTCAACCCATGTCACCTATATGTTGGCAAACATTAATTAAATATTAAGCCAAATTAAGAGCATTACAAAATAAATCTATATATTGCAAACATTAATGAACTATTTCACAAAATTTAGCATGTTTCGTTCCATGTTTTCCATTGCAAACTCGTGTCAAAAGGGCCTTTTATGCCGTGATTTTCAGAAGCGACAAATCAAAGCTTCTGCATCAACGTCTAAAGCAACCGTGCTTTTGATCGATGTGACGCAGAACCAAAGGAAGGCTAAATTTTAATGCGATGACGTGGACAACTATTTTACATTGAATGTACACTAAAAATGTAAATTAATTTAGTTAATTACTTGTGTTATCGAAATACCTTTGAGTAACCATTTGGCATTTCTTGAATTAAGCAACCAGAAGGCCTTCTTCTACATCTAGATGAAGGACTCGGGCGCAGATTATCCAAAGACACATCCACAACTGCCCATGTCCCGTCAGGATGTTGTTTACAATACCTTACAAAGTAACTCTCACGAGTCGGCACAAGAGGTGACGGTACTTGAAACTCTGCTGTCATCTGCACAATCAAACAATACAATCACGTTTCTTCTCATTAATTTTCCTCCTTAACAATCAAAAAACTATGTACCAAGTTAACTATAACTATTTAACATATTAATAAGAGGTTGAATACACTACTAGAAAAAACAAAATTAGTGACCAAAATTAGAGACAAAATAAAATTCGCCGCTAATTCTCTCATCACAATTTAGTGATCGAATTATTGACAAATTCCACATTTTCTATCTAAATTTTCCTTACTGATTGAACTAAAATCATATTTTTATTATAAAATATAAGTTCAGTTACTATGTACCACTTGTAAAGCACCATTGTAGTTCCCTGCCACTCCAGTTGACAACACCTCCACAGTCACAGCTCTTGAAACAATACCAGCAAACACTGTTGACCATTGGTTCTAAAAGGCAAAAAAAAAAAAAGTTAACCAAATTAATTTCAAAATCCAAAACAAAAAGAGCATAAAATATACACCATGATTAGATTGCAATATCGCAATTGCGGCTGTAATATGAAGGCTTTTAAAGTCCTATAATGGCATCTTAACAGCAATTTCAACCACACTTTTCTACAATTTGGTCGTAATATAAATGATCATATCGCAGCCACAATTTAAAACCATGATATACACACGTAAATTCATAAGTGTGAACAAAGTACTATATGATAATAATAATGTAAGAGAGAATAAGTATGAATGATATACCACATCCATGAGAATCTCAACAAGGTTGACATGATTCATGATAACAACGCTAGATTCCCTCGAAGCTTCACATTTGAAACCATTAGGTTTAGGTCCAATCCCACGAGGAAACGACCTAACATATTCCTCTTCATTAAGCACAGTAGCAGCTCCATCAGGTGTAGTACTCAACCAAAGAGGATCACCCATTTGAGCCATCCCAATAAGCTCTTCCATAGCTGCAACAGCTAACTCTATTATTATTGGTTTGTCTGCTTCAGTCGGCCCACTAATTGACCTTAGAATATCTCCACTGGCTCCATACATGTCCATAGTACCAATCCCTTGTGGGTTGCCAAAACCAATTTCTGGACGCGGTGGGAGAGATGGCGAAATGTTTGAATAGTTCACCACTGGCTTCCCTACGTACTTCGCTGCCATTGTTGAAATCCTATCAATCTGAAAAGAAAAAAAATCATGCAATTATAGTACACATATGTTATACAACACAATACATGTGTTACATTATACAAAGAAAATGAAAAATAAGAAAGGATTGGTATTTATTTGCCACTCGTACTTGGATCCCTTTTGTATGGTGTTGCAGTCATACTGACCATTAAATTTATAAAGAGAAGCTTTCTCTCTCTAAATGTAATGGTTGTTGCACCATATAGCGGCCGTAGAGGATCTGTGTTCTGTGTAGGCAATCTATGAATTAAATGGATGCAGTTTCTTTAGAAGGAAATGGTTTCTTCATAGAACTGATCAAGCATATTAAGATATTGTGATGAAGATGGTTATTAGAAAGCATGAAAATCTATTAAGAGTTTTTATCTAGATGTTGATTATTTAACCCTAAGTCTTTGGCTTTTGAGGTGGTACTATTCAAGTAGTTATTTTTTAGACTGCTTGTATAGGCTTGCACAAGTATCCTTTGTACTATCATTTGATTATGATTAGATTTTTTGTTCAAAACAAGAAAAGATAGAGAAAATGGCAAATTTCACACATCAAAAAAGTTGCAAAACTAAGTACCTCTTCTCTTAGCCTTGCATTTTCAAGCCTCAAATGATGTTCATCAAATGACATTTCACCTATAGCTGTTGGACCGCCACAATTAGGACATGAAGCATTGCTAAGAGCTTCCCTATACCTCATGTTATCAGCTCTAAGCTTTTCATTTTCTGCTCTTAGCTGAGAATTCTCCGAACGTTCATGTTGTGTCTGCAAACAAAACACCAACTCCTTTACCAAAAACACAACAAAACAATGCAAAAAAAGCTTTGATATATATGCAAAAAAAAACAAAAAAGAAAATAGTATCATACCTTCATCTGAGTCCTTTTGTTTTGAAACCAAAATTTGACTTGCAAAGGCTCAAGCCCTAACTCTCTGCTTAACTCCTTCCTTTGCTTGTCATCTGGGTGTGGACACTCCTTGAAGAAACTGCCACAAAAAAATTATGAATCAATTTACACTAATTTTTACATATACATATAATCATAACTCCATATTATACAAGTACTTTCTCTCAAAGAAAAAGAAAAGATGAAGAAAAAAATATTGATGAAGGTGTATAGTATTCTTACGCTTCCATTTCTTGGATCTGGTGCTGAGTGTGGCGGTGGTAACGTTTTCTTTTGGGACGTGGTCCTTGTTCTTCACCAGAAGCAGCACCACCTTCATGGTTTTCACTGCAAGATTTGGTGCCACTTTCGAAGCACTCGTCTTCTCGGATTCGAGGGACATCACTTTCAGAAGTGTTTTGCATCATCTCTAATGGATGGAACTGACCAGCTTCCAAGAGGTTTGACTGAAACATTGTTTTCTGTCTTCTTATCTATCTTCAGATCTTATAATTCCCAAGCCTTGTTGTAGTTTTTCAAACTAGTAAAAAATAATTTATAATATTATATGGTAAACAAACATGAAAAAGAAGTCCAACTTTTTTTAATTTTTTTCTCAAAAAAACAAACTTTTGAGTCAAGAAAAAACTTTTTATAAATTTTATTTTTTGACTAAACTTTTTATGATTATTATTTGGTCAAAAAACTTTTTAGTTATGTTGTAATAAGACTACTTTTTTTAGAGGAATTAGAGTACTTGGTTATAAATAACTGGTTTTAATTTGCAATTGTGATAACATTTGTAGTTATAGTGATTCTAAATATTGAAGAAAATTGTGATAAAATATTGTCTAAATTGGAGTGGTTTTGTAGTTTGTTCAACATCAAAAAATTTATGTCATGGTCGAGATTGTGATTGCAGAATTTTATTTACAAAGCTGGATGGGGTTTTTTTTCATGAAAACGTGTTTTTCTTTTTCCTTTTTTATGGAAAAAGAAAGCAGTTTCAAACAGTGAAATGATGTAAATAACGTGTATTTAGAGTATCGAGAAGGATATTAAACCTCATTGGAACAATAAATAGAAAATAATTAAAAAATTAACATAAAACCCTTGACTTTTGAAGTTGTACCCAGAGAGTAGTAAAAAAAAAAGTATTAAAAATTGACGTGTAAAATTTTGCATTAAAATTTCAGTCAAAAATAAATAAAGGGGAATTTAAGAGTTGGGAAATGAAGAAAAGAAGAAAGGGAAAATGAAGTTAGAAAAAGACGTGAAGAAAAGGAGTTGAAAAGTTAATACAAACATTACCTACCAACCTGTCAAAGAGTTAGAATCAAAAATGATGTTGATCCAAACACACCAACGTTACTACACTTTCTCACATAAAGCATGCTTCTTTCTCTTTTTTTCTTGCTTATAACCTGCAAGGGTTTGCTCCTTTTTCAGTTGAGGATTAAGCTAGTGTCTTCTACAGGTTCTCTTTCTCACAAAACTTAACCTAGAAGAAAAATAAACACATCAAAAGATAAGAAATGTAATGAATAATATACCATATATATTTCTCTCAAAAAATAAATAAACCATGTATGTTTATCTATGAATGAAAGAAAAAAAATATTGTTTAGGATTTTTCTGATATTGCCTTTTTTACAGAACAATAACTCTCACGAAGATCTCGCAGATTCTTACAACGTTTCCTATTTTTAAGTAAATATGTTTTCTTTTTCTTTCAAACCTAACGTTTTCTTTCACATTCAGCAAACCCAAGAAGAAAACAAAAAAACCACTGGAAAATAATAAACTTATCACAAGAAAATTCTTTTATCAAAACCACCCCATAAAAATATAAACAAATTTACATAAAAAAAAAAAAAAAAAGAAACCCTAGCTAGTCTCATTTTGCAAAAACTTTGATGATCTCAAAATGAACTTTGCCAATAACTTTATACTTACCAGAAATGAATGATTAAAGAGTTGTAAGAAAAAGAAGAAGATATAGATCTATGTTATGACTATACTATAAACTTGTTGAAGAAAGAAGAGAGATCCTGGTTTTGAAAAGGTTAAGATGGGAATAAAAAAAGTAAAAGGTTAGAAGAAAGAAACGGTTGTTTTTTAGAGAGAGAGAGAGCATTGAAGGAAGAAAGAGAGAGAGTGGGGAACAGATAGAGGAAGAAATGGAAGAGGAGTAATTGAAGAGCGTATTGAGAGGGTGCAATTGCATTAAATGGTGGTTTAATTGCATTGCTTGCTACTCAGGGGAGAGAGAAAGAGACGCGCCATTTTTTATATTTTCATTTTGTTATTATTTTCACAAAGAATTATTTGCCGGTGATTTTGTGCAACCAATGACGGCTACCAAATTCAATTCCTTCTTGATTTTGCGCGTGTGATTTGATAGATTTTGAGTTAAATATGGATTATTTTGTTATTAATTTAGTAAGATTTTTGTTAGTAATTTCATTCTGGATTGATGTCTATTCATTGTTTACAAAGCATGGCACAAGATTCTCTATTCTCTCTTTAGATCAGCTACATAACATATGTTGGGCGATGAATAGTTTAACTGGTTTAAGATAAGAGTAAAGAAGTGAGAAATTTTAAGTTTAAATTGAAACAAAGGAATAAAATATTTAATCTAATTACGAATTTGGACAATGGATAGTTTATCTAATTTAAGTTAAAGGTAAAAAAGTTAGAGGTTTTGAGTTTAAATTGAAACAATGAGTAAAATATTTAATCTAACAACGAATTATTAATATTTACCATTAAAAAAAAATTTCATAATGCATGTTATAGCAAGCACAAAGTTCTAACAATGGTAAGTCTAATGAATCTATATTTGTCATAATTGTGTGATATGATTATTTAGGTAAATCATAGACTTTTTTTTGTTGGAATAATGTAATCATAACCTTAAGAAATTTATTATCTTTAAGCAATTTATGGATTGTAGATTTTGTTCAGAAATTTCTTTGGCAGATATAATAATTAATTTTTCTTGTTTGCCACTTTATTTTAAATTCTAAAAGAATTTAACATTAAAGCGTCTTTGAAGAATTACTAAAGAAAATAAAATTCTTGATAACATTTTATTAAAAACATTTACAGTAAGTTCTTGAAGAACTAATAATTTAATATCAAACGTCCTGGTTTTTTGTTATTAACAAAATGAGCCTAAATGTATCGTTTGAATGGAATGGCATCCCAATTACGTTAACACTTCATCCCCTTAACCAATATTTTGCAGAACTATGAATTTAAACAAAAAAATAAAAAGACAAACCTTCTGGGGACTAAACCAAAACTCAAAATTACAAAGTACAAAAACAATTTTTTCATAAAAAAAATTACTTGAAAAATCCATCATAATAAAACCAGATAGAAAACCCACTTGAGTTGGTCTGGTGGTATTGGCTTAGGACCTGAGAGTGTGCTCTTCTTCAAGGTCTTAGGTTCGATTCTCTCCGGTGTCAATTTAGGTGAGCTAATTTAGCTTCTTAAAAAAAAAATACAAGATAAAGGAAAAAGAGTTCATTTATATCCAAGCAACAAAAATATTATCATCCATGTAGATGTGAGAAATATTGAAGAGCATATTCTTAATCAGAGCCATGTAGTTAAGCTAACTATTTCTTAAGCTCGGAGACCCTATAGAATGCGACTTAAAAGCCAAAGTAACCAACTAAGGGTCTGTTTGGTTCGAGAGATTTGGAGTAGAGGGATGGGAATATTTTTAATTTGACATGTTTACTTCAATTTTTAGAGGGGTGGGGGGAGGGGAGCAAAATCCATTCAAACTTAGTACTTTATGATCCTTATTTAATTAAGTTTAAGGGTAAAATAGTAAATTAATTTTAAAATCTCTCTCATCCCCTTGTGAACAAAATACAATTTTAAATAAAATCGCTCCCCTCACCCTCTTTTGAACCAAACATATATTTAATTGAAATATCTCTCATCTCTCTCCCGCTGAACCAAACAAACCCTAAGAGTTGGATTCAACCTACAAACAATCCAAACATTTTTGGTATGCAACCACAATTGATATGATAACACTCATATGTAGCAAAGAAATATTTATTTATACTAATATTGGAAGGAAAACTGAAGGTGAGAAAAACACATGAAACAAGCGTTTGAATTGTGTTGGTCTCTTTTTATCACTATTTTTTACAGATAAGTTGTGAATGTAAACAAATAAGGGAGCAGAGATAATATAGATAATAATCCCGGTTCACCCCATAACCCGGGATTACGTCCAGTCCCCTTACATTTCCAAGGGGTTTTCTACTATAATCAAATATTGATTACAACAACACTAAGACACCTAGCCTTAGATTTCTTTGACTCAAACTAAAGGACTTCCTAATCTCAATCCAGAGGTTCACAACAACAAGTTGATTATAAAAGGATTGTGTTTGCACAAACTCAAGGAATAGTAAACATATTTAAGCATAATATACTTTCAATGTATCTCTAATGGATTTTTATGATCGTTTCTTGGACAAGGTACACAATATAAACAAATATGAACAAGCATGTATATTGTAACACCCTAAACCCCACATATATTATGTAAATATAAAATGCATCATATATCTAATACTTCAAGGTGTCACTCTTCGTCAAATCAATTCATACATAGTTTATCATGTAAATAACATGTCGCAGCGAAAAATAAAATCTCTACAACATAGAATCAAATATCATATATGTCACGGTGATTTCGGATATCAAGCTATTGGTTTAGCGTTGACTCGCAATTTTAAGTTCACCACCGAGCTTTTATTTTTGTCAAGGAAAATGGGAAAAGTTCGAATAAACCCTAAAAATTAAGATATTAAAGGTTTGGGGGTTGGTTACGCAAATGGAAGGTATTAGCACCCTAAACGTCTATAGTACTCTATAGGAACCTCTTGTTTTAATTTATCTTGTGCTAAATTGTTACCGGCTTGTAAAAAAAGACCTAAGTGTGAAAATAAAGAAAGAAAATGTTTTTGTTATTTTGTTGATTTGGAAAGACAAGTCTTTTGCCTACGTACCTGAAGCGGGATCAAAATCACGTAGTTCGCGGTAAAAAGCCGAGTGATTTGTTATGATTGATTTTAAAGTTTGGAAAAAAAAACTGAGAGGATAAGAGGCCGAAATGGCATTGAAGAATAAAATGTGGTTCGATTGATTTTGAAAATGTTTTTGGGAGGATAAGAGGTCGTGGCATAGAAGAATAAAATGTGATTTGATTGATTTTAAAGTGAAAATAAAAGTCTAAATATGATTAAAATTGATTGAAGTTTGATTTAAAAATTGTAGGAGTCACTTGGTTTGAATTCCAAGGTTTGTTAAAAAAGATATTTTTTGTGACTTTGACTATTTGAATGTTTTTGACGTTTTTAAATTATGCTAATTAAAGTCTAAAAAACTAAGCGTGACAGAATAAAATAAAGCGCGAAGGATTTTATAAGGATGTTGGATCCAAAATAAAAGTCTCGTTTTCCTTGGATTAAACTAATTATGTTCTTTTGATTTTAACTTTGGTCCTTGATGTTCTTGTCTTAGGTCTTGACATAAAGCGGAATAAATAAATATCCATGCAATGCAAGGTTCTCATTTATATTTACATTTGTCCTTAAAATACATTCTAAAACATAATAAATAAATAAATATGAAATGCATAGACTAAAATAAATAAATATGCATGCAATGCAATATTCACATTTATATTTACATTTGTCCCTAAATACATTATAAAGCATAATAAGCAAGGAAATAAAATAGCAAATGAAAATAAAATGCATAATATGATATTAAGCCTATTTCCACCCCTACTCATTGTTCTCTCAATTCTTTTTTATATATTTTTATTATGTCAATAATATAGGATAATTTTTGAAAAAAATAACTCATAGTTTCTATTTTTCATACAAAGTTAACTACATTTCTTAATTTGTGTCTAATAATAATGTTGTAATTTTTCTGACGATTGTGCTACATTGAGGAAATGTAAATTAAACATAATTTTAATTTTAATTTTATCCAAGACATGTCAACTTAAAGTTTAATTTTGTAAACTCAAAGAATAAAATTTAAATCTCAAACATGACCGTTTTAATTTAGATATTAGTGTCATTATTATTAATAAAATTCCCCTTCATAAATTTAATCTTCCATCGAATATAATATATATAATATAATATAATATAATAATCATATAAGCTAGGAAGTTAAATCACTCAAATGTAAAATTATATGGAAGTCTAAAACAATCATCAATTTGACACTACAAGGGCAACACTGGAAATTAAAGCAAGGAGAAGAGGTGAGTGTAGGATAAGAATGTATGAATGTACTATTAAATTTTGAATCCAAGGTATTATAGCTAGCTCATATCGTTACATTCGATTTTATAGTACAGTTAACTTTAATCAACTACCATAAGTAGTATAATCAAATTGTTTCATTTGATTTGTAAAAGTGTGAATACCCTTTTTGTTATTATAATACACTTTACATTATTGTCTGTTCACCACAATCACCTTCACGATTTCTACTCTCTGTGTCTCAATACTCCTCCATTTCCATGGCTACCCAACTTCCTGAACATTTTTTCGTTCAACGTGGCGAGTATATCCGAGACTTGAATAACCTCATTATATCCAACTTCAACATACTAGGAACCTTTGGTGCACTCACATACATTCAAACAACATTTGGACCCTTTCTAACCAAACACCATTTTTTCATGTGCATGCTTCTCCTTATGGTCCATCTTTACTTTTTAGGCATGTTGGCTTTCAATGTTGAAGGGAACATTGACACTTTTTCAGAGAAATTGCAGTGCCAAGTTGGTTTTGTGCTTGTATGTTGTGCTCTTGTTTCATCACTAATGATTTCAATGCTTGATATCGTTTCTTCCATACTTGCAATCCTTTCTTAGGGTGTGGCTTTCTTCATCATCTACCGCTTTCAATTCGTTATTGACATCATTGACGGGTTTCACGGTATGTTTCATCATCTTCGTAACTACGTTGTTGACTATTTTCATCCTCCACATCAAGATTAAAACAGTGACAAGAAACGCTTTTGAAGATTGCAAGAACAGTGACAAGAAACGATTTATCTCATGCTCATGTTCCCTTAGTTTTCCAAAGAGTGTGATCATACTAAGAGCATTAAGATTCTGTGATTCCTTGATAGCGGTAACCTTGGGCTGCCATTCCTTTGTCATACATCTCAAAATTTTATTAGTGCAATCTTGGTTTGAAATTGTTTTACCAAGGTTTTGCAACTTGTTTAGAATATGAGTAAATCTCATTTGCATAAAGGAGATGGTTTCACCATCATTCATGCAAAAAAGCTCATATTGTTGCACAAGGGTATTAATTTTTGATTGTTTAACATCATCGGTTCCTTCGTGAAGGGTTTCCAATGCATCCCACATATCTTTGGAGGTCTTACAATGAGATACAGAATGATACTCATTAACTTCAAGAGAGGAGATGAGAATATTATGTGCCTTCAAATCGTATTGGACCTTCTTTTTTTCATCATCGCTCCAATCGGCTTTAGACTTATCTAGGACTACACCGTTGTCACCATCGGCAGCAATTTGTGGTTGAAACCTACCATTGGCAACGGCGTCCCATACATCCATATCCACCGATTGGATGTGAACGCTCATGCATTCTTTCCAATAGTCGTATTTTTCTCCATCGAAAATAGGTGCTCTATTGTACGCCTCTTTGGGCTCCTTATCAGCCATATGAATAATAAACGTTTACGGTAGTTAGCCGTAAGAAGAGATCAAGCTCTGATACCACTTGTTGGTCTATATGGCTATTAGGCTACCAAGCTAGGGGGGGGGTTGAATAGCTTTTTGAAAAGTTTTTCCGAAGTTTTATAACAAAATTGACTATTGGAATTGTGTTCGAACAATCACAAACAATGAATCAAAAAGACAAATATATGTGCAATAAGATTTAATCTTAGAATTGACAGATTCACGATACAAATCTTATTATACAATCAAACTTTAATCAACCTTGAAAAATATACAAAACTTATAACAATTTCAAATCAAACCTATATGAACAAAATATTATGTTATCAAATTAAAACATAATACAAGTGAAATTGAATAATTGAATAGATGTTGCAGTATCTAAGCAAAGTATTTAAGCCCAATTCAACGAATTAGACAATTTTCAATGAAAACTATTTATATCAACACTAGCAATGATCCTAAATTATTCAATTAATCACATGCAATAGCAAAAAGTAAAGAGGATAGGGAAGAAAGATAACACCGATATTTTTATAGTAGTTCGCTCTTTCTCGTCCTCGCTAGAGCTACGTATATTCTTCTTGATGAAGTACACATTCACCAAGGTCATCCACTAAGTAACAAATGTTAATTACAATGTGTTTACAAGAGTTCCTTGAAATTAATCCTAATTCTTCAACCCTTATGCAAACACTCCTCCAAACTCCAAGTAACCCTTGAATTTGATGCTTCTTGAATCTTCGGATTCTTGATTACCCGTGCACCCCTTCGAACTCTTTACTCAAGTCTTCGATTCTACGTCCGGTAAACAAACCCCCTTCGACTTCAAGAACAGTTAGAAAGACCCCCAAGTCCTTTGGAGTTAGAATGAGATTATTCACTTCCTTTGAAGTCTTGATTAAGCCTAATCAATCTTCTTGAGAGAACCAACTTACAATCCCTACTAGTAGGGATGGCAATGGGTACCCATTGGGTAGGGTACCATAATGCCCATTCCCGTACCCGCGTTTTAAAAAAATCCACATACCCGAGCCCATACCCTCGTGGGCAATAAGTTTGGTGTCCGTCCCCATACCCTATGGGTATCTAAATGCCCGTACCCGAACCCATTACCCGCACTTTCACAACAAAAAGATAATAAATAATAAAAGATATCACAATATAATTAAAATATGATATGAAATATTCTAAATCAACATATAA
>Ga0315913_1003969_pt1 | contig 17845 bp, 8 predicted proteins | sample MpolsnodulesMG_FD_207736 | JGI IMG/M metagenome (GOLD analysis project Ga0315913, IMG submission 207736) | Medicago polymorpha root nodule microbial communities from Los Angeles, California, United States - small nodules | ecosystem: Host-associated > Plants > Roots > Nodule | place: USA... | reverse complement strand
AACATTATGAATATGGACCTGAGTTAGCCGGAAAACTTGCCACCTTTACAATACTCGGGCATATCTGGGATTAATCATACTATACTCAAACTTCAGGACATATAACATGCCATGATGATCTTTGGGCAAGTGAAACCAAGTGAAATTCACTTGCAAGTTAATATTGATATAATAGGATGGAAAATTGCAACCATAAACAATTTACTCTTATGATCATCGTCATTATCGAATTTCAGGGATATTTTCTTCAACCATATAGTGGAATGACATTATTTGGATGGTCTACGTCTAATTTTATGAATTGGAATCTCACTAGTTTGATATATATTTGGCATGTTTAAAAAAGTAAAAGAACGTCATGATTGATGATCATATAATAATAGTTCAATCACACTTAATTGATTTAAAAAAAACAGTTTATAGTGTTCATAATTTAAAAAAGAAAAGAAAGTTCTCCCCTCCTAACCCCTCTATCCATTAACGAGAAGTCTGAAACGAAATATAGTAAATAAAAGACTTAATAACATGTAAACATGGAGAATAGCATTGATAGAAAAAAACAAATAAAACCTAAAACTAGTGAGATTCTAACGTCTATGAAAAAGCAATGAACATAAATATAAATAAGCAATGACAAGTAGCGTGGAACGGTTACCTCAAACGGACTTCCTCTTTAAGAGAATCGTTGAGTGGTTTGGCAGTGGAAATGAGTGTTTCTGTTTCAGAAGGAAGTGGTTGTTGTTGTATTGAAGCAGAAACAGAGGAAATTAAAGTTGGAATGGTTTTGGAAAATCTGGAGAGAGAGAAAATTGATGCTTTAAGGAATAGAGACAACATATTGTTGTTGTTCTTCTTCAAACAAAAATTGAAAAATTAGAAATTCATAGAAAAGGGTTTATTGTCACTGTATACCAAATCAAATTTAACTCAAATGGCAAAAATTAACAAGAAAAGAGATGATAAACACTAACCAAAAGGAATGACGAAGAACTGAAGAAGTGGGTTATCGCTAATCACTTTTCGTAATCGTGTTTCTGTGTGTATGTATGAGTGAAATGAGTTTCTGATAACAGCATGTCAGAACGGATGGATAACTCACTCTTCTGTTGCTTTCCAAGCCCATTTTCTTATATTTTTTATTTCAGATTTTTTTTTCCCACCCTCCAACTTTCTTTTACACGCCCATTTTTAATTATAAAATCCCAGAAAATGAAGGGTTTGAGAATGATGTTCCGATTTAAAGAATTTAGAATTTTAGGCAATTAAGTTACTTTCATTTTTCAATACTTTTGTTTGGATCGAGTAATAAAAAAGTTCATTGACACCATTTTTGGGCAACTTATATAAATTTTAATTTTTTAGGCCAAATTAAAATTGAAATTAGGGTCAATTTGTAAATTTCAAATATTTAAGGGGTCAAATTATAATTTTTTGAAAAATTTGAGGGGTCAAATTAAAAAAGTTGAAAATTTAAGGACCAAAATGCAAAAGTTGAAGAATTTTGAAAATTCTTCAAATTATTATCAAAATAATGGAATTTACCTCAAAGTATGTGAATTCTCTCGAAACATCATCATCCAAACACTTTAAGACTCAAAAAGTATTTATAAATAAAAGAGAATGTTAAAGAGTGTCTTTGGAGCATTAGTTAAACAAAGAAAACAAGTAACTTTATATGAAATATAGTGTAATTATTACTTAATCAAAAGTCAAAACTTATATTTTCAAAACAAAATTTTCATTTATAGATTCCTTAACTATTGTTTGATGGCATTGGTTAGCAAGACCCATAAATAAATTTACATTTACCCTCTTCTATGAATACTATCAAGGTTCGAACCTAAAACAGACATAATTCAAGTTTTTTTTTTACCACAAGACAAAATCCTTAGAGTTACATGTTAGCAACGACTTCATCACTATTTTCATTCATTGTAACTTATATAGTTTCAATATCATTGGGGACGTGTATCCAATGAACAAATTGCCTATAATAATCCTCAGACATGGCAACGGGGCAGATTTAAGCATCCCCATTTCCGCCCCCGCTTCCATGCACCCGCCCCGCCCCCCGTACCCAAACCCTATTTGAAGGAAAATTGAACACTCAACCCCGCCCCCAATGGGGACGGGTCTCCAACCCCGCCCCCGCGCCCATCCACAAAAACTCTTTTTTATAAAATATTTAAAAAATGATATTATATTTTCATAGTAACAAAAATCAACAATTATATAAAGGGTTAAATATGTTTTTAGTCCTTATAAATATACTAACTTTTCGTTTTAGTCCCTCTAAAATTTTCCTTCAACTTTTAGTCTCTGTAAAATTTTCAATCACTACTTTTGGTCCCAATTTTTAAGTTAATTTTTGTATTTTTTAATGAAATGTGTAGAATATTGTTAAAAAATGCTCAAAAAAATAGAATTTTTTAAACAAACACAAATTAAATATGAATTTTTAACAGTAAAAAATATAAATATTCATATTAAATTCATGTTTTGTTAAAAAATTCTATTTTTCTTTTTGGAGATATTCTTACAATATTATGAATTTTTCTGCAAAATTTTATTCAAAAATATGAATTCTACGTACGAGTTTACTTTAAAGGAGGGACCAAAAGTGAAGTTGGAAAAAAATTTAGGGACTAAAAGTTGAAGAATTTTTTTAGAGGGACTAAAACCAAAAGTTGATATATTTATAGGGACTAAAACCATATTTAACCCTTGTATAAATAATTAAAGATCTGATAAACTTTTTTAAAAAGAGCAAAATAATTATAATAAATATGTTTATAAAGAGTAGTAATATATTAAAATAGGTTGGTGTTTATGGAAATAAGATTATAAATTTAATAAAGTAAATTTTAAAAAGCGGGTGGGGGTGGGGTGGGTATAAGCATCACCCGCCCCCGCCCTCGTACTAAAAACCTAAATTTCCCCCACACCAGCACCCAGTTAAATCGGCTTTTCCTCATTAAAATCAAGGCGGGCGGGTTTTGTTGTCATGTCTAATCATCCACCTCTTATAGTGTACATCAACGTGGTACTTCTTGCCGTTAAAAAAAAACGTGGTACTTCTCAATGATGATGGTGGTTTTTTTTTTATTTCATAATTTGAACTATGTTATATTAGTTTCAAATTATACAATCTAAAATGCGCCAATAACAAAACAACTGCAAAATTTATTAATAAAAATGATATAATTTTAAATTGAAAACAAAATTTTATAATATATTTACATCAACTTCGTCAAATTCTCTTAATGTGGTCAACATTATTGGACTTCCAATAATATTAAAACTAAAATTCAGTAAGCAAACTAGTTTGCTCATGATATGGGTTTTAGAAACATTACTGTAGAGGTTGATTATGTTAATGTGATCAATACTTTGAAGTCGTCTATATTATAGTAATTCTTACTTTGGCTTTGTTATTAAAGCAATCTAGTTTGCTCATGATATGGGTTTTAGAAACATTATTTATTGTAGAGGTTGATTATGTTAATGTGATCAATACTTTGAAGTCGTCTATATTATAGTAATTCTTACTTTGGCTTTGTTATTAATGATTGTAAGTGTTTTAGTTGTTTGTTTTCTTCGTTTTCATTTTCTTGTGTGAGAAGAACTAATAACGTTTTTGCTCATTCTCAATTTAAAGCTATTTTAGTTTCAATTGATTATGTTTGAATCCCAAAAAATTGTCTCAACCAATTTTTTTTATTTTTTTTACAAAAACAAAATGATATTCATTCATTCAGATCGAGAGATTACATCATTCAACACCGCTAAAACGTAAATGATGAATCTGCGAACAAACTCACATCAGCCAAGTTAATAGCATATAACGACATAATGCCTACAAATACATATGATAAAATTAAAGTGACCGGAATATTCATGGTCTTCGGATCTACAATGTTGACGCCCAAATCTTTGATTGACTAATCGATCTTTCAATATGAATCTAATGAACACCGCACGAAGACGGGAAATCAAACAACGCCGCACAAGACGACGAACAACAAACCACTACACTTAGATGATGAAATCACAGAGAAAAACCTAGATCTATGTGAAAATCACTTATTTAGATTGAAATAGAGAAAAAAAAATGAAGACGGGTGATTTCAGGTCAAGAATTGACCCAAAATCACCTCTCAATGAGAAACTATAAGAGAAAACTTAGAGAGAAAACTAGGGTCAACTTGTTGGAGAGGAAGAGATGTTTGTAATTATATGTGTCCGCAACCAATTTGATTCACCTTTATTTGAAATCGTTTTTCACAAAATAAAAAACTTATACAAATGGAGTCCATTTTTATTTTCTGATATAGACCCGCAAATGAATAAATCGGCATCCCTGATAAGAAAAACAAACTTAATCAATAGCAACAATTATGTGACATCATTTCTTTTCTTTTTTTGGTCAAGGTGGCACTATTTCTTTTATATATAGATAGAAAAATGTATTTTGGCACCATTTTTTTTAGCAACATTTCTTTTATGAATTCTTGTTGTCGCAATTTCTTGTACAACTAAACATTATGTTAATTGTAACAAAAAAAAAATTCCTTAAAAAAACGTATAATTTTTTTTATGGATGACGCAATATGTTTCTCGTGACTCTATATTACTTTTTTTAAGGTACCATCTCCTAACTCAATTATTATCCTATCAATTTGTAAATGCATTTGAGGCAAGAACAATGATATCTTTTTGAGATAACTTTCTTCTTTATTCATTAAGAATAAAAAAAATAGACAAATAGAGTAAGAATACAATAAGAGTATGAGATATAGTTGATCTAAAAATTATTTTAAAATAATTACATGAATATCATTTTTATTGAAATAAATTACTAGAATATTCTCAACACCATCGACAATCAATTGGTAAATAAATAAAATATATTTAGAAACCTCATTTAATCTATCTACCTCGGATCATGAATATAAAATATCGAATTTGAGTATTGTGAATTCAAAATGTAATTAAGAGATGATTTCCTACCGAAGATTGTTAGTTAAGTTCTTCTGTTGAGACCAATCATCTGCTAAGTTGTAGAAACTTTACATTAATAACATGGGCAACTTCTTTAAAAAAAAAACATGCTTAACAAAAACCATTTGATCTTATTAAAAAAAGTGACCAAAGTTCAATGATTGAATTAATAAGTCGCATATATAGTTCATCATTAGAAACATATGTGGAAGCTAGCATATCAACAATATTTTCATTTTTTTCTTTGACATGAGCAACAGTATTTTCATTTAGGGACCATAAACAACACTATTTCGTCTCGTATCTCTTGCTAGCAGAGCAACCATTAATTAACAAGCTGTTCACGAGGGGAAGATTACAAACTAAAAGTGTCGTTTTTGTATGTGGCTTTTTTTTTATGCCAAATAAATAAATAACTATAGAGATGGTTAATTTGTCACACTCTCACTAGTCACTACCTACTTAGTTTCCAGTGTTTTCGTTCGCTTCACGGGATGCCAATGTCTCCAAACTCAATTCCAAAACTTTACATAAAATAAGCCAAACAATTTCCCAACCTTGTCTACAGTTGTCATTTTCATAACTATTTCTTGAAGGTTGATCATGCAATTTATCTGGGTGAAAGATGTTACGGGTTAATGTGGTTAACATTTTTAGGGACATACATTCACATCTCGTGAGGGAGTGAAAAAGTTGATATCCTAACAATTCGATATGTTACTATTTTTCTCTTCTTTTTTTAGGAAAGATACGTTACTCATTGTCATTGTTATTCCTCAAGATTCAACTTAATTTCCGTTGGCCGATATCCTTAACAAAATTGATATATCACAAGTTATAAACCCAAACAAGTAACATTTGAAAAAACTTTATAAACTAGTTAAAAAAAATATTATAAGTTCGTTAATTACGAAATGATTATTATCAAACACCTCTAGCCAATTGATTGAGTGAATTGATTTTGGATAAAACTAAGTTGAATGAAAGTTATTTATATTTGAATATATTTATATGCAAATGATTTTATCATTTTAACAACACAGTTAAGGTTAGAATCAATTGTGGAAGTTAAAAATTATAAGTTCTTGCTCGTAGAATCAACTTTACAAACAAAATCAATTATTTTTTAAATCATCCAAACACGATAAAATCAATTTTACAACTTCTAAAATCATTTTTTACCACCAAAATTAAAACCAAACATATACATTAAAACCAAACATATGCTTATCCATACTAACTTATACTCCATCCGTCCCATAATAACTGAGCCATAGTGTATTCCTGGAGTCAATTGGATTCTTATATTTGTAAGATTGATTAGACTACCATAATTTCTCATTAAACAAAAAGTTGTGACTGCAGTTCCCCTGTCTCATTCATATCTTCATGCCATGCGTTTTTATATTAGTTTTTTTTTAAATGATCAATAAAAAAAAAAGTTGAACAAACATCATAATTGAATTGAAAAGGAAAATATTTGTGCATGGAAACATTATCAAGAAGGTGTCAATCATAGACATCCAAATCAATAAAAAAAATAGTGGAATCCAATTGATAAAATTTGACGTGGTCCCTCCAAATCATGTGATTGCATTATATGGTTGAAGAAAATATCCCTGAAATTCTATAATGATGATAATCATAAGAGTAAATTGTTTATGCTTGCAATTTTCCATCCTACTATATCAATAGTAACTTGCAAGTGAATTTCACTTGCCCAAGATCATCATTACATGTTATATGTCCTGAAGTTTGAGTATATGTCTGATCAATCTCAGCTATATATTCCCCAGTCATGTAAAGGAATAGCAAATTTTCCAGCTAACTCAAGTCCATATTAATATTGTTAGAAAATAAACAAACTTTATTCTATGAGTGTTGTAGCAATGTCGACTGTTAAACAAGACGAACTAATAATTCGAATATCCATCATACATAGGAACGTATGGCCCCCTCCCCATCTCATTAAATAAACAATAGGATAAATTACATTTTTTTTATCCTTTAGAGCACCTTCAATGGTGCAACCCAAATGTATATCTTAGTGGAGTCTACATTGCCACGTTATCTTAAAGAACCACATTCATGTTTTGCTTCAACGGTACAACTTTTAAATACTTATATCGGGTCTAACAACTTTAACTCGAATACTGTAACTTTTATTGAGAAATGTGTCATCAAAGTTCTTTCGACAAATGACAATGTATTTCAATAGTGAACAATTTAAAAATTGAGTTCGTTCCTTAAAAATCTAACCAGGAACCTCCCATCGGTGGTGACATTATTTTAGGTTTTATTTTGATCTCTTAAGCTGTTTCCATTCTATTTTGGCCTATAAAATTACAAATGCCCAACTGTGTTTTGTAGAACCTCTCACTATCTATATGCTATATGAGGAAGCATTAATGGTAAGCTATAAAAATGAAGGGAAATGCTAACTAGGGCACTAATGGCGCTAGTTAAGAAAATTAATATAGAAATTTTGCATTGGAAATTGGTGAAAAATGTAATGTTTAACTTTATGAACGTCAAAAAGTTGTTGTTTTTAAAGAAAATTTTATATTTTTGACATCCTTAACTAGTTAGCATGACCCAAAAATGAAGGATCATATCCCTTAAAAACAAATGAAGGATCATTAAGGAACATAGTTGAAAATACTTGAGACGATCGATAAGAATCCGTAATTGTTGGTAAATTATAATCATAATGAAACAATAATACTCCCTCTTTTTCTTTTTATAAAAACATGCAACAAAAATCGTTGTTATTAAAAAAATAATTAAATATGTTTTTTGTCCATATAAATATTTAAATTTTTGGCCCTCTATTTGAAGTCAACTAATATGTAATATCATTTAAATTTTAAATGATTTTTATAAGGATATTTAGAATATTATAATGGATTTTTAGAAGAAGAAAAAACCTATATACTACAGCAGAAAGCTTGTTGGCATCAAGTAACTATGTACGGTGTTTTTAGATATGAGTTAATACGGAAATATTAACTATCAACATCCTTAAACAGACGAAATTACACCTCAAAATGGATGGATACCAAACAGCTCTAAGGAATAAAATTCTCTTTGGTTAAGATTGTGGTGGACAATGACATACGTTTCAAAGCAGTTTAATTATCAAAAGGAAAATTTGAGTGGGTTCCTCCTAATGATACCAAATTAAAACAACTTCAAATCAAATTAAAGCAAAGTTAAGATTAAAAGATCGTTTCACACAAAGGTAACATTAAAGTGAATGATTTATTATCGTTTTTCATCTACTGTTATGACATTGAATGAAATAAATAACACAATTTAGAGTGGCTCTAAAGATATATATTCATCTTAATTCCTTTAATTAAAGATTGAAATTAAAAACACTCTGAAACGCCTTTACCTTCAAACGATAGGATACATTATTCTTATTCACACACAATTTTAAATTGTGGCTTCTTTTCCGTATATCTACACACTTCATTCTTGCGCGCTCAGAAGTAAGTCTCGTGAAGAAGCCACATGCGTTTGTTTTTTCTTGCCACCAAGTAACAACAAAGAAAGCTATAATTTACATTCACCATTCACATTTCACGTCTTTCTCGTTCACACTACTGTCACACACACTACACTTTAATTAACTCAACTCAACAATAATTCTGAAATTGGAAAAATAATAATTATCAAATCAAATTGATCGATCAATTCAAGGCATTCCTTTTTGTGCGTAACCATTAACAAGTGCCAAAGCATTACTCGTGAACTTCTTCGCCTTCGAGACACGATTCTGTACATCCGCTTTCATCGGACAATCTTCTACATCTTGAAATCCATCCGTACACGTTTCTTCATCGGTAAGCGCCGCACTCATCCACGTCTGCACGTTACTCATCTGAAACAGAAACGAATCTGCTCCGGCACCGGCAGCTCCAATCTGTCGCATCTGTTTAAGCGAGCCACGGATTTCATCAACAGCATCGTCGAGATTTGAGAAACAGTCATGGAGAGCGAGTGCGGCGCGTGAACTACCGCTGTAATCTGCTTCGCGAGTGAGATTGGAGAGATAAGAAGCAGTTCGGTGGACTTTGGAGAAGCTTACGGCTATGGCGATGCGAGCGAGTTGGCCGGGATTCTGTTGAACTGCATTGGCGTAACGAGAGAGGGAAGTGTAGCATATGTCAGGGTAGAGTGTTGCGTTGCAACTTGAACGGATGAATTCGGCGTCGTCGTTGGAGGTGGTTGGAGGTTCTGCTCCGGTGGCGGTAGTTGAACGGAGATTGGAGAATGTGGCGGCGAAGAAGAGGATGGATAATAGGAGGAAATTGTGAGAGTGTTGGGTTGTCATTGTTGTTAACTGCTCTGTTTTTATTTTTTGTGCTGACAGTGTTTGTTTCTTTGCGTTTGTGACTGTGTAGAGGGAGAACGAAAATGGTGAGGCTTTTGTAGGCAATGATTTTTGCCAAATTACTTCATGCTCGCTGGCTTTTCGTTTAATATCCACAATGCCATTATAGCATTTTATATTCATTATTATTTTATTTTTTTTGAAAGGATATTCATTATTATTGTTGTTGTTTTTAACTTGTAAAATAATCTACTTACTAGACCAACACATCTTATGTATATCAAGATCTTTATTAGAAAATGTCACAATTGTTAACTCGTTTAAACTCAACTTCTCCACTTATATGTGTGAATATTCGATGACTATTATTTGTTTAGTTAAAAAAATATTTAGTTTAGCTCTAGTTTTTCAATTTTATTCAACGTATATAACAAAATTGTGCATTGACATACGTGACAAAGTCAACTAGGTCACATATTATAGGACAGAGGGAGTATTAGATGTTTGTTTGAATCGACTATAAGTTTTGCAAAATGCAATAGCTTTTGAGTGTAGTTTTGTTAAAATTGAGGTTTCTCTTGGTGATTTTGACAATTTCAGTGTCAATCAAAAACAATAAAAAAGTGGATTGTTATTTGAATAACTATTTGGTTATCAACTTATAGGACAACCATAATTTACAAAGAAAAAATATGTATTTTCACGAAAACTAAAACAATAGAGAGATACGAAAGTAAAAAATAATATGAGTATGAGAGAGAAAATTGTCACAATAATTGCCACAAAATGGATGTTCAAATATCATTTCTCTCTTAAAGAAGTTCATTAATGGTTTTTATATGTTATTAAATGTATATTGCGGATTTTAGTGAAGAAATTGTTTGAGATTTTTAAGCATGCTTTAAGGATGAATAACCATTTTGTGTGTGTGTTGAATAAACTTTGAGAAAGAGGATAAGATCAAATTGTTGGACCAATGGGAATTCAAACACACTTATTTGCATAGAAAATATTGAAACTAATTTGATATTTTTATTACTCCCTCGGATCATTTTTAATGGTTGTTATTTAACATTTTATACATGCAAAGACAAGCAAATAAATCATGTTATTTAAACATTTATGTCTTTTCTTTAACAGTCTTAATCATTTAATATCACACTTTAAAAACAACAAATATATTATATTATTTAATTGCAAATACTACAATTAAAAATAAACAAGATGAGGGAGTATTATTCTTTTGTGTGGTTAGTTAATGTTTTTGACGAAAAACAGTTTTTTTTTTTTTAAGGGAAAAACAGTTTCTTGTACACCACTTTTTAATGTTTGAAAGAAGTCTATAAATTCATTGTATTTTTTAAGGTTAGGATTGTAACGTTCGATTAGTAAAAGAGACGTGTTAAAATAACTATTGTACGGATGGATGCATGTGGATAGCAAGAAAGTAAGGGTCGAGTGTTTTATTTGATGTGTAACAATAGCAAGTTAGAAGTTCCAAGTTGTTTGGAAAAATGATTGTAAATAAATATATAATTGAGATGATCCATGAATCAATACATAAAATTTTGGGGTTAAGAATGGTATCTAATTCATTTGTGTAGTTATTTTTAATTTGATGTGAATGATTCTCCAAACAACTCATTTATATGGTTGCACATAGTTTGACATGGTTGACTCTTCAACTCCCATGTTGACCCAATCTTATTGTTTAGGAATCCTTCATAATGTAATTAAACTTCGTTAATTACATATAAGTGGTAGGATCTTCAATGTATTTCAATTTCATCTCCCAATGCTTTGGTAAAAAAAATTTTTATAGAGGGCTTTGGTAATATATATGTTGTTGGCATGTAATAGGTTCATTACACCAGTCATGGATGAAGCTGCTTCTTCTTTTTTTCTTTTGTAAAAATTGTTGACCATTACTAGGAAGCCACCTAGAATTCCACTAAAATAATTGTTAAGATAGTGAAGACAAAGAAGGTAGATGAAGTAATATATTTTTTGTAAACATTAGATACTTTAAGTTCATTATAAAATATATTCATATGTAATTCACATTTACGTAATAAATTAAAAGTAAAGCTAGGTAGTAGTAGTAGTATAATTCTTTACTGAATTTACTTTTGAAAAACACATAAAGGATCATTCTGTTTGGTTCCAAAAACGAAAGAAACAAAGTGGCAGGCATGTGTATATTACTCTTGGCGTGGGGACGCAATAAAAGTGATAATTTAGACGACAATGAGTGGAAGCAACGAAAGTAGCAGAGAGAGACGTTCCTTTTTTCAATTAAATAACGATAAATAACATTTTTTGTCTAATTCACCAATATTTTTAGCTGAAATTTGTAATAAACAATGAAAAAAGACATCAAATTTGATTTTCTATCTTTGGCTTGAGGCATACACAGTGTCCACTTTGATTTTGCGGCTAGTGCAGAATCGTAGTATGTCATTTTCTAGTCCGTGACAAAATCCCTCATTATAATTGGTGCACAAAACATGTATAGTACATTCTTATAAAATTAAGATAACCCTTGTCCCTTGATCACTATTTATTACTTGTGGTCTAAAATATATTTAATTACGTTTACTCCACCAAAATAACTTTTGAGTGGTGTTGCTTAATTCTAACGTGGAGAAAGAAATAAAATGGCAATGTACTCGTTTTGTAGTTGTGCTATTTTATATTGTTATTGTGATGGCCTCACTAGTCACTACAAACAACTTGAATGGGCAACAACCTAATGAATGGCCAACAACCTAATAAACAATGCTTATTAGACAAAGTTTAATTTTAAAGTTAATTCAATCAAGTTGAGATATAAATCGTTTGATCTTTATCCAACAATCAAATAGCGGTTGCCACAAATTTCTTGCATTCCAAAGCTTGTTTAATGTGAAAATATAGAAGCTAAAACTTGTAACAATGGAATGAACGCAAGTTTGTTTTGTTTTCAAGTCAAGTCTATCATGCACAATGAAGACAAGTATAGCACCATACATAAAGTTGTTCCCTTCATTGGATAATTAAGTCTCACTACTAAAATAAATTAAATATGGTATGATTTATTATAATTCAATAGTATAAAATAGCTTTGTGATTTACTTAAGCATGTGAGACAAAACCTTGTTTTCAATGTGAAAACATTGCACTATTTAACAAAGTTGAGATTGTTCATATGTCTTTACGGACAATTTGATCAAGTGGCAATATACACTGTGTTTGAACTTTGACTAGCCTTCAACCTTATATAAGGTGTACCATTATTGGTGCTTCTCTTAGCATCAAGTATTTGGGTCCACATTATACACTTAACCATGCATGTGAGCACTTTTTGGCCAGGTCGGTTGAGAAGTTGGGTTGTTGGTTAGGAAATTGGAGGAAGAACTGTGCACACAACACAAAGGCATAATATTGATGTTACTCACACTTGCCCACTATTCCCCATGCGTGAAACTTTTGATTATACTTTTTCTAAAAGAAAGAATGTATTGCCTTACCTTCCATACAAATTATTCTTGGACAATCAATCATTGTGCTCCTTGTGGGAGTTAACCGTCTCCACTATCAAAGTTCACAAGTAACTTCTCCTCTGGGCTAAACCTAAGCCATTGTGATGTGAACATGACTATGACTCGCCAATTGAAATGTTTTAATTGAATTTTCTTTATTTATTGTGTTTGTGCAAGAGATGTCAGTTTATTAATAAGAGTTTGAGTTTCTATGTTTGTCAACTGGTAATCAATGTCACTGTTTGTTATCAATGCCAGTTTATTAAGAAAAATTAATCCTTAAACGTCGTTAGGCCATTTTTACAAATTTTAAAAGTTTTGTAATAAATAAATATATGGTTAATGATACACACACTCTCTTTTTAATTCTTAATCTAACTAATGTGAATCATATACTTTGAAAATGAGTCACACATAATATTGATAAAAGAGAGTCTTAATCTTTCAACAACAAAAAAAAATATTGAGAAAAGACAAGTCTTAAATTTGAGAGGTTTTGAATTCGAGTTTTATGAGTATCTTTGAAAGGAGGTAAACATAAATCCATTTATACATATTATTTGAGCTCAAAGGTCTTTCCTATCTTAAACCGAAGCATGATCCTCACACCCTAAATTTCAATATCTAAAAAAAACTACATATATTAAATTCTACATATAATCAATACAATGTAGTTTACACTAAAAGATTTATGGGTTAAGAGTGTTTTTCCCCTGTAAAATATGTTTTTTTCGGTTTACCCCTTAGAAAATTTTTGGTTTGGAATCAGTCCTATAAAAAAAAATCCAAAATACTCCCCAGTAGGTCATTTAAAAACAAAAATTCTGGATTTTTTTTAAATGGCCTATTAAGAGGTATTCTGAAAAACAAAAATTTTAAAATGACTAATTCCAAACCAAAAATTTTCTAGAAGGATAAATCAAAAATAACCTATTTTACATAGGGAAAACACTATTAACCCAAAATTTAATCACCTTCTAAAATCACATGACCTCATAAAATTTACTCACTCAAACACACTCCAAGAAATTTAGAGAAAAGGAAAGTGTGTAGCGCATCAAGTGGTAAAGCTTTAGATAAATGATGTATATCTTCTTTTCATACCTATCTAGGGGAACATGAAAGAAAAAGTGGGAGTTTGTAAATTATAATTATGATCCCCCACCATTCAAGCAACTATATATGCCCTAATTAAGTTTATATATACAGGTTTCAAGGACATCTATAAGTAAGTCTTATTTCTTCGAAAAATTACAGAATTGTTGCATCTTCTTAATTCATTGAAAATTCATCAAAAATACATTAAGTACTTCATTGAAACTAGCTAGTAAGGTCTAATACCGTGTTAGTTAAATCTTTATCTTTAACCTTGACTTTTAAAAGGTCAAACAACAAACAGTTAGTACAGAACGAAAAAAGAACATCATTATTTTGATTTGAAAAACAATCACCTCCTGCTGCATCTAACTGAATCCATTTGAAAAGAACATCTTTACCAAATAACGGACTCAACGGCGTAATTGTCTCTTATATAAATCTAAAAAAAGTAATATGACAAAAAAAATCCAAAAGTAAAGGAGAGGGTGGGTGGGACTTGGGAGAACTTTTCTTATTTATGTGTTTACTTGTTTTTTTCCAGCTCATACTTACATTCCGGAAATAAAACTTATTAACAGAATTGATTTTGACGTGGTTAAATTTTCACAAAACATCAAATCAAAATTTAAATTTCTATCAACGGGTTAAGTTGGTGGAAAGATTTAAACTTACACAAAACATCGAATCAAAGTTTAAATTTCAGCTGAGAGATAATAATCATATTTAACGTATGACATGCTTCGAATATGATTATCTCGAGTAGATGGAATCTATAAAATAAAAATAAATAAAAAAAACAAAGAAAAATTATTTAGTATTCTCACCAAATTATAGTGGCATCCTATCATATCTAATTATTATTGTTGAGTTTTAGTCATACACATATATAGGTGCTAGTCTACTTGTTGACCATATAATTAGTAAAGGATCTTGTTAACGAGTGCTCTCAGTGCACTATTTAAGCATTCCAAAATAAGTAATTATTCTTTAATAAAGTCAAATATTTCGATTTCTAAGACAATGATTACATGCATTTTTAAAAATACTTACTACTTATGGGTCTTAAAGAGTGTCCCGGAGGCACTCGTTAACATTTCCCATTAGTAAATAGCAGATCAATAGTTTAATCTTCAATGGTTTGCTTTTAGAGCAAGTCATGGTCACAATCCTAAATTAAGATTATTTGCCACACATACAAATAAAGATAAATGATTTAGTCATATCATTTTTCATCATTTAATCCTTTTTTCGTTTAATTTTATTTATTTGTGTGTGCATCTAAATATTTTTGATTTAATATTGTGACCAAGTAAGATTTGCTATTCCTTTCGATGTTTTTACGATGAAGTATCCTCTCCACAATCTCACGTCCTTTCAAAAAAGTATCCTCTCATATTTGAATGAACATTGGCCGTTAATTATGTCATTTCATTACACAACAAAACTTTCATCTTAGGTCACAATAACTCGTCTAAATCCTCTAGCTAGTCTCAACTCTCAACGTTTGTGGATAAATATTGATCTTTGATTGAAAGTGACTGTAATATAAGAACAGATATATAACTTTGCTTTAAAGTGACCGCATATAATTAAGGATCCTAGTCAACATTAAACTTGATTACACCCAAATTCGATTAGTAGAGGCTGTGCTACATACATCATTCTCATAATAAGAAAGAGAAAAGACAAGGCAATGGTTTGGATATGTTGGGTATTTTGGACGTTACCTTGCCATGTAATTTCAAACATTTATTTTTAAGGGGTTTAATTCAAACATGATTATTATAGTCATAATAAAACGATTTTAATGGTTTATAGTTTACTTTTGCTATCTTTGTTAGTACATTGTACCTTGTACGTAATAATAAAAAATAGATATTTACATGATTAAGTTCTGTCATGGATAAAGAATGAAATAATAAGCAATTAAGATAAGATGAAGTAAAATATTGTATCAACCAAACACTGTAAAGGGGAGAGACAAGTATGGAGAAACCTTTTCGTGTTGATCTCTAAGAAAAGGTTTGGTATGACTCGTCCTCATCTACACATGAACGTCGTTATCAACACAACAAGATCTTGGGTAGGCCAATTAAACTCCGTGAATGAGGGATAAGTACATAACCTCACTGTTAATCATTTTTTGGTTGAGTATATGAATCCTTAAGAAGGTCTAGCTTTTTTCTTTGGGTCCAACTAGTGGGTCTAACTTTAATTAAAGCTATATCTTTCCATTCGAAAACAACTCTGTCCACCCCTATATTTTCGAACATGACAAAAACTAAAATTTTGTGCCAAAGTACACATCCAGACGGCATAAAAACTATATTTTTTATGATATGTATATCCGAAGTGATTTTGGAGGTGAGAAAAGTTACTCCCTCAAATCTCAATTGAAGCTATTTCCATTGAACCAACAAATGAGCGAGAGATATGGAAGACCCTTTTATGAGTTATGACAAGTCATTATAACCAATGTGATTGAGAAGCTGCTATAATAATATGATTCCATGCACTTGCATGAAGACATACAGATAGCCATAACTCATAAGCATTGGATATATATCCTTATCATGAGAGTGAATGGCCATACGGGTAATAACATTATTGATAGTTCAGTTCACCCATCCTAATCCTAAATGCAGTAGCAGTTTCTAAACAGGTTCCATTAGAAAGGATACAGAAAATCTGTTACAAAGTCATACTGAACTTTGTTTCGGCACAACCGAGTAACGGGTTTAAGCAATCCTTTTTCAATAATTGGCATTCTAAACTAATGACTGAGAACTTGTGATAGAATCTGTCTGATGCAACTGATGAAAATGTCCAGTAGTGGAACAGGAACTCACTATTCTTTTGAAAAAATCAAACCAGATATGAGGTAGCAAATTAAGCAACAATACATCATAATGACATTACATATATAGAAAGTCTCACGAAAAATGAAAAGCAATATTTTTCTTAGAGAACAAGATATCCAAAAAATAATAAAGTTGGCATTGCTTCCAAAATCTACCATGATATTCACATACAAGTCAAATATTGAAACACCACTGTCACAGCCACAAGCCAACAAGTGAACTTAATGATATATCTTAGGAAAATGAGATAATGTCACCTACAGTGGTGGGATAAAGATGCATGAGCATGCCAGAGGAAATTTCACTAATTAAATCATAAGCTAAGTGACACCATCATTAACTTAAAATGATATTTAGAATGTTGATTGTGTTCACAATACCTAGAGACTGGAAATAAAGAATGGGAACCCCTTTTCTTTGTAACATTATAACTTGTCAACTTTACATCTCCAGCAGGAGTTATGCTGCTGACCTAAAGCTTCAAGAATGATGAAAAGACCAAATTTTACATTTCCTCAAGAGCAAACAAGATCAATTGCCCAAGTCTCATGTGTGTCGTTGTTGTCCAAAAATATAGTCAAGCTTCCTTGGTCCATGACAAAATAACTGCAACCTCGAGAGAACTCGTGTTTTCGAGAGAGTCTCACATGAAATTCACTCAATAATAAAAATTGTGTTGGAAAGAATGTTTGGAAAGTACATATTAAAAAGCATGGTGTTAGCATTTTTCTTCTACAAAACAACAACAACAATGCCTTATCCCACAAAAAAACTAAATCAAGCATCGTTTACACAAATTGAGAATAACATATTAATGTACACTCTAACATCTTAAGTTCTGTCCTCTTTCCCTTTTTTAAATTTTGCAACATGCTCGTGATACTCTTCAAGCTCTTTCTCCAACCTTTCAATGAACTGGCTAGTATGCTCAAGGGACTGCTCATACCGATATTTCTCCAAGGCCTAGAGATTTAACAAGTTAAAAAACATAACCTATATGCTATAAGAACAAAATGCTTTCTTAA